>ERZ1673695.86-NODE-86-length-165144-cov-30.890968_pt1 | contig 165144 bp, 155 predicted proteins | sample MGYA00580225_ERZ1673695 | MGnify/ENA primary metagenome ERZ1673695 (study PRJEB41218, sample SAMN15661739) | gut metagenome | host: Homo sapiens | place: Canada: London | collected 2015-08-20/2019-03-30 | study: EMG produced TPA metagenomics assembly of... | reverse complement strand
CATAATATATAAATATAATAATTGATCTATTATGATATACGTATATTATACAAGACTTATAGTCCCACACACCTATATAAAGAATAGATATCGTAGCAGTTAGGCATTAGAATGTGTCTATAAGTCATCAGATTTATAGTGAAAATATAACGATTTTATCATCAAAATCAAGGAATTATGCATCTTTTTAGGTGCATTTTTTTATTTTTCAGTACACTTAATAGATTTTAGCAACTAAAGGGATTTGAATATAGTGTATTTTTAAGTGGTTGGAGAAATAGTCTCCTAATGGGATTTGAACACATAGCACATTAATAATTTGACATCACTGGTAATATTTGGTATAATAATGGTGTGGGGAAAAACTCATACTCTAAGATAGTTGTAATAATTACCTTAAAGTATTTAGAATTAAATAGGGAAAGAAATTATTAAACTCTCTTAGAAAAGGAGAGTTTTTTGCATTTATAACATATAATAAAAATAATTGGAGGTGTTGCTTATGTTAAAAATTTATTTATTTAATATGGTGATTATCTTTGAAAATGAATTATTAAGTAATAAAGTTAATATGATTGAAAGGAGTGATGTGAAATGAAAAAAGTATTTTTAGTTTTTATGAGTGTTATATTTATAATGTGTTTAGTAGGATGTAAAATAGAGGAAAAGACTGAATTACATTTTTATACTAAACCACATGTTAATTACCAAAGTGCTGAAATAATATATGAACTTTATGGAGATCCTATAAAAATAATTGATGGTTTTTATTTTGAAAAGGATGATATAGTATTAAATATAAAATATGGTTGGAATGAGGAAAAAATAGAGTATTCATTTGCAAATGTTGAAATTGATAATTATAAATTAATTTGTTTTGTTAGTTATATTTGCCTAGAACGCTATAGGGGATATAATCCTTGTGATGATTATAAAAATTTTGATAAAAGCATTCTTATTGAAGAGATAGATAAAGAAGTCTTTTTATCAGATTATTATAAAGCAAATTTTGGAAAAAGCAATTTTTTCAAATCTGAACCTCCAATATTTTCTGAAGAAAATGAAGGTATTAAATTAAAATTAACACCTGAATATTTAAATTGGATAGAAGAATCAACAGAAAATTATAGTAAAACATTTTATTTTGCAGTTGTTCCAATTTATTATGATTCAATCAATAATAAGTACTTATTGTACTTTGGTAGTAATTATGATGGTATTGAAATTGAATATCATTATGATGTAGAAAAAAATTTAATATATATGAATGCAAGATAAAGAAGGTCATATGAAGAAGATCTTTTTATTATTAATTTGCTTATTGACCATTGGGGCGGTTGCTTTTAGTAATTCTTTGATTGTATATGCATCTGATGATGAGACGGATATCGCTTTAGCAAGTACTGATCAATTTTTTTCTTATTCAGTTGGTGGAATGACATATACTAGTAATATTTCATTAGATGATGCTTGGAATAAAGCAATGAAATCTCAATATGAATTAGGAAATTTAGGTTTGGATGACATAGAAATAGAATACGGATTATATAATTCAAGTGTAATAAATCATATTATTCCAAATGAAAATTTAAGGAGTTCATCAAGAAATCCAGAGGAAGATGGTATTAAAGTTCATTTAGAATGGCAACCTGCTTCAAATGGAGACTATATTCCTTTAAAATATATGAAAGTGCAATTATATTATATTTATTATAATAATGATAGTCCATTGACATCAATAATTTTAGAAGAGGGATATACAGATGATAATGGTGATTATGTTTTTACAGATGTATTAAGTTGGAAAGAATTATTACATCCGGTAAGTGGAATAATTGATATGTTTAATGGTATAGAACTTCGTGTACGTATATGTCCTGAGAGTAAAACATTTAAAATTCAAAAGGACTGGCTTAATATATTAGACCTTGCTGGAGAAGTGTTATTAGATTGGAGTATTGTAGATGGAATAATTGAAGAGTTTTTGTCATATAGTGTAATTACTAATTCGATAAATGTTGGCTTTTTTGATAGAAATGGAGACTTTGGAACAATACAAATTCCATACGGAATTCAATTAGATAAGACAGGCGGATTAGCAGAATCAAACGTCTTAAATAGATCGTTTAAAGTTGCTCAAAGTCTTGCAATGGGGCAAAAATTTATTAATGAACAAGGAATTAATATTACAAATAAAGTGAACGTAGCATATCCTGCGTTTTATGATTCAGAAATGGATACCAATGCTTTTTGTTATTATGATTATCATTTGCAATCGGGATTAATGTGTATAGGTGGATTACGAGATGAATGGAAAACAATGTTACATGAATATGGTCATTTTGTACAAGGAAGTTTGAATTTATTTCCCTTTTCTTGGGCAGATTATGCGACTTATGCAATAAGTTCTATATTCGGTTTTAATGGTGGTGTAAATCCAGAACATTCAGGCTATGAAGATCATATAAGTGATCCAAATTATGGGAAAGGTAAAAATGTTGGAACAAAATTTGCTTGGTCAGAAGGATGGGCAGAAGCATTTTCATATATTGTGCAAGATTATTACTGGAATGATTACTATTTAACTGGAAAAACTTTAAGCTCTACTGGTTTGGAAGGTGTAAAATCTCTAGATACATCATATTCAAATATTAAATTTAATAGTTGTGAAGGGCAAGAATGGGCAATCACTGTTTTTTTAAATAACTTATATAATCTTCAAATAGATGGATTAGAAATGTTTTTATCTTCCATCAAGCCGGGATATATAAATGGAGAAAAAATACAAACAATATCAAAGTTTGTGGAAAATTTACTAGCAAATTATCCAACATACCATGAAGAAGTTGGCGAAATTTTAAGTAGTTGTCATATCTCATCTAAACTAAACCCTATATCTTCATTTGATACATATAATCCTCCTATAATATCATGGATCATTAATGGGAGTCAATATACTCCATTAGACCAATTTGAAATAAAATTTTATGATATTGATGATAATGAAATATATAGTATAAATAATATTAATACTACAAAAGCATATAATGATATATTCCAATATGAAATATCAAATTCAGAATGGAATAACATATTAACTATTTTAGGAGATTCATCAGAATTTGGTATAGAAATTTATTGTTATAATACAACAAGTATGCTTACGGGCCCGTACCCAAGTAATAGAGTGATTTGTGATACTCCATATTTCTTTGATTTTATGTTAGATGAAACAACTAACACGTATACAATTAATGGCATTACAAATGTTCAAAGTGATGATTCAGTGATAATTCCTAACTATTATAATAATAAAAAAATTACAAAAATTAATGATTCTGCATTTTTAAATTGCACTCAATTAAGCGCTATTGAATTACCTTTATATTTAGAAGAAATTGGTTCATCTGTTTTTAAAGAGTGTTCATCACTATCAAGTATAACAATTCCAAGTAGTGTTCAATATATTGATGACTCAGCCTTTGAAAATTGCGTTAGCTTAGTTTCAGTGATAGTAGAAAGAGAAATATCAAATATAACTAATTTAGGTAATAATGTGTTTGATGGTTGTTCAACATCTTTACAAATCGTAGTTCCCCAAGATAGAGTTGCTGAATATAAAAATAAAGTATATTGGTCTAGTTATAAAAGTAAAATCATATCTGATAATGACAATTATGATGAAATAGATTTATATTGCTTAATAGATGAAGAAGAAAGTATTACATTAAATGCTGGATATAATAAGTTATATAAATTAGTTGCTGATTGTACAAGGTCATATAAATTTGTAACCGATGTAGCTTCAAAAATAATTGTTTACAATTCAGATATGACTAATGTCTATAGTGGTGATAATTCATTAACTGCTTATTTAAATAAAGGAACTTATTATTTAAGTATAGAACATTCAACTGTTACATCAAGTGGTACAATTAATATCAATTATGCACTTGCTTATCCTACTGATGGAATATCAATTACTTTTAATTCTAGTAGTGGAACAAATATTTTATCAGGCTTACATTTAACTGAAAATAATATGTACCATGCGAGACTTAAATACACGAATTATAATGGTGCTGGTTTTTATAAATTCACATTAAATGCTGGTTCTAATGTGGCTTATCCAGAATATGCAATCCAAGTATATACTGATGCTGATAGGAATAACCTATTAAGTATGTATTCAGTAAATGAACTTAATATACTTGCTCAATCAAATGAAAATGAAAACACAATATATGTTAATTTACCTGAAAATGGTACATATTATATAGATGTAACTTTACCATCAAATAATTATTCTATACTTACTTTTAATATAGAAAGTATGGAAACAAATAATATAAATTATTTAAATTCGTTATCAGTAATTGGATTTAATGTGATTTTTGAAAATAGTAATGCGCAAAGTTATTTTGAAGAAGTGACTATAAGCCATCGTTCTGAAATTCAATTAGATATATTAACAAGTGGAATAATCAATAATAATATTAAAGTCTATGTTTTTGAAAAAGTAAGAGATCCTGGTTATGAACCTGACATAAACTATTATTATATTGAAACTGTATATATAGATGAAATAACATCGATAAATAGAAGTCCTATATTTACAATTGTTTTAGATCCAGGAACTTATTATTTTGGATATGCTGAAAACGAAGATAATGCAAATATAAACTTTGCTTTAAGAAGAATGGTTGATTATAATATGAATATGCAAGGTATTCTAGTTGCTGATCCATATTATACTGGATATGACTTAGGTACTGAAGTTTTATTTAACGAAGGAGAATGTGATAAATATTATATCACTGAAGGATTTACTAGAAATATTTATTTAATGGTTGAAGATAGACTACGAGACCCTATGTCTAGACTTGATTATGATTGGTATTCAAGTAATGAAGCTGTTGCAATAGTAACAAATTATGGTACAGTACTTGCAATGCCAGTTGATTCAGATACATCTGTAACAATATATGCGGTGTTAAAAATTGATCCTTCTATTGTCTACTATAAAACATTTACAATTCTTAATGATTTAGAAGAAGATTTAATTGAAATAGAATTGGATATGACGTATTCATATAGTGAAGAAAATGGATATTATCAATTAGAATTAAATAGTACTAATTGTCCATATCCAATGATTCAATATTATTCTTGGAATATAATTAATGATAGTGAAGAAACAGTTACAATGAATTATTGGGGACAAATATCTTCTACAGGTACATGTACTGTGTTAATAGTAGGCACATATAATTTAAATTCAAGGGTAAGGTTATATATAACATTAACAATTGAATAATCAATCAAGGTAGTTAACCAACATGGTTGCTACCTTTTTCGATTATGTTTCTAAAAGTATAAGATTTCAGCACCTATTTTAAGGGCTATACCAAAGTTTTAATTTGGAAGTGATAAAATGCTGATGCCTTCATCTAAATGACGGTGTGGATCAATTCTAAAGGAACAGCCTTTTATTTTCTCATTTATCTAGACTTAAATTAAGTTTTAGTACATAATTACTTGAACTAAATTAAGAAAGGAGTAAATGATGGACAATAATCTTATAAGTGATGAAGAAAGAAAAAAAGCAAAAGAGAAAATGAATAGGCTTATGGACTTTAGAATTAAGATTAAGATCTATTCACGAATTAAGATGGATATTACTTGGTTTATCAGAAAACATCAAAGATCATAATGTGTATATTGAAGGACAAGAAATATTAAGTGAAATGGAAAGACAAGTATGGAAATACATTAATGGAGAAATAGAAAATTATTAATGTAGATAAAAGGCATTATGCCTTTTGTCGTTTGAGTATATATAAGTATAAAAAAGAACACCATTAGTTCTAGTTAGGTAAAATACTCCCTATGTCAAGGACAATGATAAAAAAACACATATTAGTAAAAAAAAACGTTAAGAATTTAACTTAACGTCTTTTTTCATGTTAATTGGATACACTCCAGTTATGGAATAATTGTAATACTCTTTCGGCGACAATTTAGCCAAATTCCATTGATATTTATCATTATTGTAATAATCCATATAATCATCTATGAGTTTTTTTAATTGGCTAAATTTCGTACATTTAACTACCTTATCATTTATTTCATCTTTTATATGTCCAAAGAAAGATTCTTGTGGGGCATTATCCCAACAATTACCTCGTCGAGACATTGACTGCCTTATAGATTTATTTTTTAATAAATTTTATAGAAGTATAATGAACTCCTTGATCTGAATGTATTAATGCGTCCGTATGTAGTTCGTCTTGATGGATATTTTAGTAATTGTTTTATAGTTTGTAATATAAAATCAACTTGTAATGACTCACTTAATACATATGCGAGTATTTCTTTTGTATATGCATATTTAATCACTGACAAATAAGCCTTCTTTTTATGCCCATCATAAAATAAATAAGTTATATCAGTTAATAGAATATATCTTGGGCCATGAAGCGTAAACTCTCTATTTAAAATATTCGGTGCATAATTATTCCTTCCAATATTTTTTAACATTTTCTTATAAGGATTGTTTTTCCTTATTGGACATTTTAAACCATATTTACGCATTAATCTTCTTATTTTCTTTTTATTATTGAATATGATTTGTAGATAAAGCAATCGTGCATAAAGATTGTATTATTTTTTCAACAACTAAGTAAAAATAAAAAAGAAACTTTACTTGAGAGTTTCTTTTTGCATATTTGAAATTTTTGTAGTATAATTTTTATTAAAGTTGTTCAAACAACAAAAAAGATAAATAACAATTGAGTGAGGTGTAAAATGACAGATTTGCTTAATACAATTAAATCACGCAGAAGTATTCGAAAATTTAAAAGTGATGATATTCCAGAAGATATATTAAACAGAATTATTGAAGCCGGTACTTATGCCGCAACCGGAATGAACAAACAATCGCCGATAATTGTTGCCGTTACGAATAAGGAAATAAGAGATAAACTTTCACAAGCAAATTGTAAAATTGGAGGTTGGAAAGAGGGCTTTGATCCGTTTTATGGTGCGCCTGTAGTACTTATCGTATTGGCAGATAGGAGTCTTACAAATTGTGTTTATGATGGTTCACTTGTTATGGGTAACCTTATGCTTGCTGCTCACGAACTTGGCATAGGCAGTTGTTGAATACATAGAGCAAAAGAAGAATTTGAAATGCCTGAATGGAAACAATGGCTTAAGGATATTGGTGTTGAGGGGGAATATATTGGCATAGGACATTGCGTTTTGGGATATATTGATGGAGATTATCCAAATGCGCCGAAAAGAAAAGAGAATTGGGTTTATTGGGTAAAATAATGAAATACAAAGTTAAATTAACGGTAATAGATAAAAAATTATATCCTGAATTGCAACAAGAACATTGCTTTAATCCACAATCGGGTACAGGTAAGCATAATAAATGGCTATTACGTTTTTTAACAAAAGATGAATGTATAGATGTACTAAAAACTTATAGACTTGAGAGTATAGAAATATGTTGGGAATCATTAGATATAACAATGAGATTATTTGATAAGGCGATGAAAGAAGTTTGTAATTATTTTAATTATAATGATTCGGATGATTTTATACGAGTTAAAAATTATATAGAAACATTAAAAACTTTAGAATAAATGGATAATTTGTATGTATAGTATAAAAAATGATGAAATAGTTTTGTTGAATTATTAACAATCTTTCAATAGTAAAGGTAGAAGATATTTTTGATTGATTAGGTTAGATTTTCTTAAGTAGATAAATTTCTACTTTTTTATTTTTGATATGTCATATTTTTCCTATATATATAATTTTTTTTAAAAAATTTAAGTTTTGTATAATTTTCTTCTTTTTTCGACAACTGATGATGATATAATTAAAAAAAGGAGTCAAAATGATGTAAATGATAAATGGTTGGGGAGTGATAACAATGGTAATATAATGGAAATTATTTGTTTTTCATTTGTTTAGTAGGACAGACAATGAAGAATAAAACAAAAGTATTAAAGATTGATAATAAGAATTTTAAAAAGAAAGAGAGAATGAAATTATGAAAAAAGTTTTAAGTTTAATTTGTATATTTTCAATATGTTTATTATTAGGATTTACTACTGAACCAAAAAGTGTTTCAGCAGCCGGTGATCCTAATCTGCATCAACTAATATTAACAAATAATGATTGCTATAAAGCAGGACAATATATAACACCTCAAGGAATTATGGTTCATTCAACTGGTGCTAATAATCCTAATTTAAGACGTTATTTAGCACCTAACGATGGTTTAATTGGTGTTAATACAGGTGGGAATCATTGGAATCAAGCAAAACCAGATGGTCAACAAAAGTGTGTTCATGCTTTTATTGGTAAATTGGCTGATGGAACGGTTGCTACTTATCAAACTCTTCCATGGAATATGAGAGGATGGCATGCAGGTGGGGCAGCAAATAATACTCATATTGGTTTTGAAATATGCGAAGATGGTTTAACAGATGCTAATTATTTTAATGCGGTATATCAAGAGGCTGTAGAATTATGTGCATATCTTTGCAAATTATATAATTTTAATCCATTAGCAGATGGTGTTATTATTGGTCACTTTGAAGGATATCAACGTGGTGTTGCATCTAATCATGCAGATCCTGGTCATTGGTTTTCTAAATTTGGTAAAACAATGAATGATTTTCGACAAGCTGTTTATAATGAAATGAATCAAACAACAACTTTATATTGTGTACAAGTTGGAGCATTCTCAGTAAGAGCAAACGCAGAGGCTTTACTTACCCAAATTAAAGCAGCAGGTTTTGATGGATATATCAAGACTTATGGAACCTTATATTGTGTACAAGTTGGAGCATTCTCAGTAAGAGCAAATGCGGAGGCCGTTCTTGCTGAAGTTAAGGCTGCAGGTTTTGATGCTTTTATCAAAATTGAATAAGTAATAAATAATATAAAAAGTATGGTGATTTTATAAAATACCATACTTTTTATTATTTAATAACTTTTTTTTATCATATTTATTTGTTATAATGTGAATATAAAGGGGTGAAACTATGAGTGAAAAAGATAAAATGTTAAGACAAATGTTATATGATGCTAATGGTGATGCAGTTTTAAATAATGATAGAATAAAATGTAAAGATTTGTGTTATGAGTTTAACATGATAAAACCATCGCAAACAATAAAAAAGGAAGAGGTTATTAAAAAAATTTTGGGTAAAGTAAAGGGGAAATTTGTGATTATGGCACCTTTTTGGTGTGATTATGGATATAATATTGAAATAGGAAGTAATTTTTTTCTAAATCATAATTGTACAATTTTAGATGCAGGAAAGGTTATATTTGGCGATAATGTTTTTATTGGTCCTGATTGTGGATTTTACACTGCTAATCATCCTTTTGATGTTAAGAAAAGAAATGAAGGTTTAGAATATGCTCACCCCATTAAAATTGGTAATAATGTATGGATTGGTGGTGGTGTTAAAGTAATGCCAGGGGTAACAATTGGCGATAATACAATTATTGGTGGTGGTAGTGTAGTTACTAAGAATATTCCCAAGGATTGTTTGGCATTTGGTAATCCTTGTAAAGTTATTAGAAAAATTACAGCAGATGATTTAGACCAAGAATATAATAAATAAATATCTATGAGATTAAACATACTATATAATTTCTTCTTTTTTTGAATAAATTAAACACCATTATAATAAAATGTGGTAATGGTGATAGTTTGAAAAAAAGATTAAAAGAAATATTATATGGTTTTTTGTTTGGCATTAGTTGTTTAATACCAGGTTTTAGTGGTGGAACAATGTTACTTATTTTAGGAATATATGAAAGTTTTACATCATCTTTGGCAAAACTTTCAAAAAAACCAATTGAAGCTTTTAAAGAACTTTGGTTATATGGAATTGGTACAGTAATAGGAATTGTAATAGGAACTTTAACAATTGCAATATGTTTAAACCATTTTCCATTAATAATTGCAAGTTTCTTTGTTGGATTGGTGATAGCAACCATTCCAATTACTTTGAGAAAAATAAGATCTGAAAGATTGAAAATTGCTGATATTTTAAGTTATGTTATTTTTTTAATAATAGGTTTATTCATGACTTATAGCGATAAGTTTGGTATGTCTAGCATTAAAATAGAAACTCCAACCATCGGTATTATTGTTTATATTATTGCTTTAGCGACTCTTGCAAGTGCTACAATGGTAATTCCAGCCGCTAGTGGAATGACAATTCTTTTAATATTCGGTATGTATGACCCTTTGATGTTAATGTTAGATAAAGTTTTCAAGGGAATTTTAAAATTAGATTTTATTCCCTTAATAGAGAATTTATGGATTATATTGCCATTTATTGTGGGTATTTTAATTGGTGTTGTTGGTATTTCTAAAATTATATCTAAATTATTAAAAAAACATTCTTCAATTGTTTGGTATTCCATTTTAGGATTATTAATTGTTTCTCCTATTACCATTTATCGAGAGGCATATAACAAAAAAGCTATTCTTATTGTAGATTCGATTAGAAGTCATTTAGGATTAAATATTATTTTGTGCATAGTTTTCTTAATTTTAGGAATTTTCTTAATTACTTATTTAGATTATTTACAAAAGAAAAAGCAAAATAAAGCTAGTTAGTTAAATTATCTTTATTTTATTTATTAAAATTAGATAAATATTAAAATGTTTTAAAAAGACTATTTTGAATTTCTAAATTTTTAGTATAAATAATCAAATTCTTCTAATAATATAAAAAAATAGGAGGAAATAAAAATGAAACTTATAACTAAAAATCATTATGATGCACCAAGTTTATTTGATGAATTCTTTTCACCATATACTTTTGGAAAATCATATCAAAATGGCTTTATGAGAGCTGATATTTCTAAAAGAAAAGGTAACTATGTTTTTGATATTGATGTACCTGGATATCAAAAGGAGGATATTAAAGTACAACTTAATGATGGTTATTTAACTGTATGGGTAGGTTCTGATAAAAATACTAAAAGTTGTGATAGTCAAGATTGTGAATGGCTTCATCAAGAAAGATTTAATGGAGAATATTCAAGAAGTTTTTATGTAGGTTGTTCAAATGATGCGAAGGCCAATGCAACTTATCACAATGGTGTTTTAACTGTTGTGATACCAGAAGATGATACGACATATAAAGATAATACTAAATATATAAATGTTGAATAAAAAAGTACTACTATTGAGTAGTACTTTTTTTATCCAATAATGTTCCACAATAATTGCATCTATTAATATGATCAGAAATTTTACACATGGCTCCGCAATTAGGGCATTTTATAATTTTAATATCATCCATAAAACTAGCAATATATTCACTTTTATCATCTACTTGAGATATATCAATTAGCCTTTCATTATCCTTTAATATATAATTAGTTAAATATCCTTTGCCAATTAGGAAATTAATATCTGCTAATAATTTATCTTTTTTTCTTTGATTGGTTTGAGCTAGTAAAGTTACATAATTAATTTTTTCAATAGTTATTTGATAGAAAAGACGATAATAATAGTTATATTCGCCAAATCGCATCCATAAGATAGGAAGACCATAAAAATCAATTACAACAATTATAATTCCAATTACGCCAATATAAATGATATGATTAATAAAGCCAAAAATAATCATAAGAATACCAGGAATAAATAAAATTGACATAATTAAGGATATAAAAAATAAGTTATTTTTTGTTTTTTTAATATTTTTCATAATTAGATTATAACATATTATTTTAATATATGCAATTTATTTATATGTATTTGTTGCATATTTTTAAAAAATAATTTACATATTTGTTATAATTATGAATGAGGTGATATGTTGAGTAGCATTCATACAAATATTAGAGTATTAAGAGAAGAAGCTAGACTTTCTCAAGAAGAATTTGCTGATCAATTAAATGTTGATGTCCAAACAGTAAAATTGTGGGAAAAAGGAAAGATAAATCCATCTGATGAGCAAATCACTAAAATGTGTCCGATTTTGCGTATTCATAAAGAAGATTTTTTAGAAAGAGATATATTAGCGGAAAGAACAAATGCTAATAACAAAATGAAAAGAGGTAAACATCGGTCCAATTATGATTGGTATTATGGCAATCGTTTAAATATGGCTTTCTATGTTTCATATTTAATAATAATTCCAATTATAATGAGTATAACCTTTATATTTGTTGGCAATATCTTTGATTTAAGTTTGGAACAAGAAATGATAGAAAGGATTTCTTCTTATAAAATTATTTATCAAATTGTTTATATGTTTTTATCTGGTGGCTTTATTAGCAGTATTTATGTTTTAATATATATTTTTAAAAAAGGTATTTTAAGATTCCAATGGTGGTTTATTTTTTGGATTTCGTTTGCAGTATCGATTCTCACCATTATATGTGGTATTTTATTATTAGCTTTATATGGCTATGCATTTTATAAAGGAGTTATTAAAAAAGGAAAAAACCATTAGGGGGTAAATATGGAAAAACAACAACCGATTGTTGCATTAATGTATGATTTTGATAAAACGCTTTGTGCTAAAGATATGCAAGAATATAGTTTTATTCCAAGTGTTGGAATGGATGCGGAAACATTTTGGCAAGAATCAAACGAAATTTCTAAAAAAAATAATATGGATCGAATTTTATCATATATGTTTTTAATGATAAAAACAGCTAAAAGCAAAAATGTTGGTATAAAAAGAGCCGATTTTATGAACCTTGGTAAAGATGTTATTTTTCTTAAAGGGGTAAAGTCTTGGTTTAAAAGAATCAATGATTATGGAAAAAGTCAAGGTATTATTGTTGAACATTATATTTTATCTTCAGGTTTAAAAGAAATAATTGAGGGAACATCAATTGCAAAAGAATTTAAAAAAATATATGCTTGTGAATTTTACTATAACAAAAGTGGTAATGCTGATTGGCCCAAACAAGTCATTAATTTTACAACTAAAACACAGTTTATTTTTAGAATTTCTAAAGGATCTTTAGAACAGTTAGATGATAAAAAGTTAAATAGTGTGATTGATCATGATGATAGAAGGATTCCTTATCGAAATATGATATATATTGGGGATGGAATGACAGATGTTCCTTGTATGAAACTCGTAAAAATGAAAGGTGGCGAATCAATTGCAATTTATCATAAAGATACAATTGATACTGCAAAGCGCCTTTTCAAAGACCAAAGAGTAGGATACATTTGTAAAGCTGATTATAGTCAAAATTCTGAACTAGAATCAATTGTTAAATTACTTATTGAGCAAATGGCATTGACTAGTAAACTAGTTGATCTTCACAAGAAACATAAAGAACAATATTTAGAGGAAAAAAATGAATAATAAAGAAATTATTGATGAGATTAGATCTCATTTAACAAAAGAAAAAGATATTGACATTACTTATCTTCAAACCGAATTAGAGATTTATAAAAAAATGAATAATGAAGAAGTGATATATGCGATTGCCAATATGCTTTTTCAATATTTGGATCCTAAAATTAAAGAACAATTAGATTTAAAAACCCATGCAATATTAGATGAAAGAAGACAAGAGTACGAAAGGGTCGTCAAACTTTTGGCAGATGAAAAATTTCAAGAGGCAAAAGAAATTCTTTTAAAATTATCACATACTTTTAAAAAAGCATCTTATGTTAGGGAACAAAATTATTATGATTTTGATCAAATGATTGAATATTTTATCTTTTGTGAAAATGTTGATAATGCAAAAAATTTAAAAATTAAAAGATACCCTGAGCCAGTAACTTATTATATGTATCAATTATCTAGTATTTATCAACTTGAAAATAATTTAGAAGAAGCCATTTCGGCATTAGAAGAAGCATTAAATTATAATCCTAGATGTCAATATGTTATGCAAGAATTAGTACTGCTTTATGATAAGGTAAATAGAGATGAAGAGGCTTTTGAGTTAATTAAAGAGAGTTTAAAGTATGCCTATACTAAAGAACAGTTAGCTAATGCTTATCAGTATATTGCTTATTTTTACGAAAAAAAGAAATGCTATGATATTGCTATTATAGCCTATCTTACTAGTGATAATTATCGGATTAAACAAATAAATAAAGATTTGGTTAATAATTTAGTAGAAAAAAATGGCAAAGTGAATATTCAAAATATGGCAGATGTTGAAAGTATTTTTGCTAAATATCATTTACAACATGGTGTATCCTTTAGTGTTATTAAAACAATAAATGAGTTCATTCAGTATGCTAAGGTTATAAAAGATTATGAAACTGTCTTGTATTTGTTAAATATTGCTATTGAATTAACTGATGATAAGTATTATAAGGAACAACTGCCTATTGCTCAAAAATTATTGAAGGAAAAAAAGCAATGCAAACAAAAATAAAAATATTAAAAATAATAAAGTGGATTTATCTTGCCGTTATAATGATTTTTGTTTTTGGCTTTATTTTTATCATAACATATCAATGGTGTTTATATGTACTTTTAGGCTTTTTAATAGTAGTTCTTTCTTTATATTTAACTATTCATATTTTAAGAAGTAAAATATATCTTTATACTTGTCCTAAATGTCATTATGAGTTTCAAATTTCTTTCCTCAAAGATATTACTTCTTATAATGCGGGGATTGATGCTAAAGTATTGGTATGCCCTAAGTGCGCATTAAAAGAAGTTATGAAATCTAAACCTAGGAAATAAAGATGAAAAAACTTGATTCTAATTTAGAAATCAAGTTTTTTATTCATCAAAATTGCAAATTTGTAAAAAATATTGTATAATAAATTTGAAACTTAGTCTCAAATTATTAATATGAAAAATAGACAATAAGGAAGTGATAAAGTGAATAATTTAAAAAATTATCATACCAAACAAAAGAGTCAAATAAGAGATATTTTTATTAATAATCCTAATGACAATTTTACAGCTGATAAATTAATGTTGCTTTTGACAAAAAATAATACACCTGTTAGTAAGGCGACGCTTTATCGTACTTTAGACTTTATGTTTGATAATGGTGAAATAATTAAATATAATATAGATAAAAATAGTTCATGTTATCAATATAAGACATGTGATAATTCAAATCATATTCATTTTAAATGTCAAAGTTGTGGTGCTATTTTGCATATTGAAAATCCTATTGTAAAACAAATGGATTTAAAAATTGAGAAGGAATATGGGGTATTAGTAGATAGTACAAAAACGATTTTATATGGAATATGTGCAAGATGTAAGGGGGAAAAAACATTGTGAAAAAGAAAAATGTATTAATTATAATTTTTATTTTACTAGTTTTTAGTTTAACTAGTTGTGTCTTTATTCAAAGATCGACTATAAAAAAACAAATTGTAACAACATTATATCCTGAATATGATATGGTTAAAAAAATTATTGGAACCGATCAAGAAATGCAAAACTTATTTGATGTAACCATGATTATTAAACCAGGTCAAGATTCTCATACTTATGATCCTAGTGTTAAAGATTTAATTACAATTAAAAATGCTGATATTTTTATTTATACTGCTGATGAAATGGAAACATGGGTTAGTGATTTATCGTTTTCAAATAAAACATTAGTTATTAATTTATCAAAAAGTGATGATATTGAATTATTGAGAGTTGAAGATGAAGATGAGGAGGAGCATATAGAAGAAAAATTTAATCATGAACATACTCACGTTCATGCTTATGATCCTCATTATTGGATTTATCCTATTTATGCAGTTTCAATGGTTAGGCAAATAAAACAAGCTATTAGTAATTCACTAGAAGATCCCCTAGGAACTAGAAATAAGATTTTAGATAAAAATGCCAATGAGTATATCAATCAATTATTAAAAATTGATGAAGATCTTAAAATGATTGTGGACAATGCTCAAAATAAGACAATGTATTTTGGTTCTCCTTTTTCCTTTTATTATTTAGCATATTTTTATGGTCTTGAGTATGAATTAGTATATTCTACTTGTTCAACTGAAACCGAACCATCAATTGATACTTTAATATATTTTATTAAAAAAATGAAAGAAGAAGATATTACTGTAGTTTTTTCTAAAGAATTAATTAATACGGAAGCATGTAAAATGATTTCTTCACATACAGGAGCAATCATTTTAGAACTACATTCAGGTCACAATGTAAGTGCTCTTGATTTTAATAACCCTAATATTTCTTATTTATCAATAATGAGACAAAATGTAGTTAATTTGGCTAAAATGTTAAAGGTTGATCAAACAATACTTAAAAATTTGGAAGAAGGAGAATAGAAGATGATTTTAGAATGCAAAAATCTTGTTATTGGATATGAGAATAGAGTGGTTTTAAAAGGAATAAATTTTGAAATAAATGATGGTGAATATGTATGTCTTTTTGGCGATAATGGCAGTGGAAAATCAACTTTAGTAAAAACGATTTTAGGTCTTAATTCAAAACTTAAAGGAGAAATTAATTTTGCAAAAGATGTGTCACAACGTTCAATTGGATATCTTCCTCAACATAATGATAATTTAACAGATTTTCCTGCTTCAGTTTATGAAGTAGTGCGTTCAGGATGTTTAAATAGAATTGGTTTTCGGCCTTTCTACAATAAAAATGAAGTGAAAAGAACTAGAAATATGTTAAAGGTTTTAGAAATTGAAAATTTAGAAAATCGTTCTTTTAGTGAACTTTCTGGTGGACAACAACAAAGAGTTTTATTGGCAAGAGCTCTTTGTGCAACTGATAAAGTATTAATATTAGATGAGCCATTTACAGGACTTGATGGTTCAACGGCTAAAAAATTATATGAAGTATTAGATAAAATTAATAAAAAACTAGGGGTAACATTGATTATTGTTTCTCACTTTGTTGAAGATTTATTAAAACATGCTAATAAAGTAATCCATCTTAGCCAAGAATGTCTTTTCTGTGGTAATCCTGATGAGTATAAAAAACATCTTAAAAAAGAATATTTATTATCTAGACATCAATTATTTGAAGTAGGTGATGAAAATGATTAATTCTGGGATTGTACAAAATTTTTTCAATAATTTTGATATTATAAAGTATCCTTTAATTGTAGGAATCTTGCTTTCTATTACTGCTTCTATTTTAGGCGTTGTTTTAGTACTTAAAAGATATTCAATGATTGGTGATGGTTTAAGTCATGTTAGTTTTGGAGTATATGCGGTCGCGATTGGGCTTGGACTTACTGATGCCCCTATTTTAATTGTAATACCACTTGTTGTACTTGCAGCATACATTTTACTTAGAATTGGTGAAAGTAAAAAGCTAAAAAGCGATGCGGCTATAGGATTATTCTCATCAAGTGCTCTTGCTATTGGTTATTTAGTTGGATCAATGAAACATGGAGGCTTTACTACTGATATAAATAGTTTAATGTTTGGAAGTATTGTTTTTGCAAATAAACAAGATTTTATTATTATGTTAGTTACTTCTATTTTGGTTATAGGAACTTTTATTCTTTTATATCATCGAATTTTTTCAGTTACGTTTGATGAATCATTTGCAAAAGCAACTGGTATTCATACAAGATTATTTAATATTTTGTTTGCCTCTTTAACTGCTATTACAATTGTAATTGGGATGAGGATAATGGGAACTTTATTAATATCTAGTATTATTATTTTTCCAGCTCTTTCTTCAATGCAAGTATTTAGAAAGTTTAAACACGTTATCTTTTCTTCGGCTCTTATTTCGGTCATTTCTTTTTTAATTGCTTTTTTCATTTTTACTGAATATCCGTTTGGTGCAAGTGTTGTTGTTGTTAATTTAATTTTCTTTATTGTTTTTGCTACGATTGGAAAATTAAGTAATCGTTATGCAAGATAATAATCAAAAATTTATTAATGCATATTATCTTGCAAAAGATTGTGTAAAAAAGGAAAATGTAATTGGAATTCAAAAAGAAAAGATACTTCATAAAACCATTAAATATTATTTATGTAGTGATGATAATACACATGAAGTAAAAATAAATAAGCTATCTAATGGTGTATTATATGCTGATGTATTGGAAAATAATGTTATATATGAGGTACAAACTAGTAATTTTAATAAACTTCGTAAAAAGTTAGATTGTTTTTTGACAAACTATATAGTAACTATTGTTTATCCGATTGCTCACAAGAAAATAATTTATAAAATTGATGATAATGGAGTAATATCGAAACCTCATAAATCACCAAAAATTGGGTCTATTTTTGATTTGTTTAAAGAACTTTATAAAATTAAAAGTTATCTTAAAAATCCTAATTTAAATCTTAAAATATTATTAGTCGATTTAGATGAATATCGTCAAGTAATGGTGAAAAAACATTTTAAAAGTAAAGGTTATAAACGACAAATACAAATACCTCAAAATTTATATTTAGAAATAAATTTAAATAATAATAGTGATTATCAAAATATAATTCATAATTTAAATTTAACAAGACAATTTACTTCAGAAGATTTGGCTATAAAAGCAAAAATAACGAAAGCCAAAGCGATGTTAACTTTAAATATTTTATTATATCTTGAGGTTGTAAAAAGAGTGGGCAAAGATGGTAATCGTTATGTATATGAATTAGTTTACAACTAATATTTAAATAATAAAAAGTGACCTATTTACTAGATCACTTTTTATAATATTTACGCTATTTATTTTGTTCAATTGCTTGAAGTAATGCTATTGACAATTGATCAGCACAGCTAGTTGGACGCGGGCCACAAGTATTACCAGTAAGAATAGTTGCAGCTTCCTTTGCGGATCTACCTTCTAACAATTTGGAGATTGCTTTTAAGTTACCAGAGCAACCACCTAGAAATCCCAGATTATGAATACGTCCATCATCACTTAAATCAAAACTAATTAATCTTGAGCATACTCCAGTTGGCACAAACTCAACATGTTTCATAAGCTTTCCTCCTTTACAATTGGTATTATACTTAAGAACTATAATTTTTGCAAAAGTTTTGCTTTTGTAGTATAATTAATAAAAACAAGAAAATAGGTGATAAAATGATTTATTTTGATTCGGCCGCAACTACAAAACCATTAAAAGAAGTAATTGAGACCTATAATAAAATGAATGATGAATATTGGTTTAATCCTAGTAGCATGTATAAAAATGCTGTTTTTGTAAAAACTTTAATTGATAGAGCATCTAAATCAATTTTAAATACTTTGAATTTAACTGAAAAAAATATTTACTATACATCAGGTGCAACAGAAGCAAATAATCTAGCTATTATGGGAGTAACCTTACCATATAAGAATCAAAATAAACATTTGATTACGACCGAAATTGAACATGCTTCTGTTTATAATGTTTTTCAAACTTTAGAAAAAGAAGGATTCAGGGTTACATATTTAAAATGTCAAAATGGTATAATTGATTTAAATGAATTAGAAAATGCTCTTACAAAAGATACCATTTTAGTATCCATTATGTGGGTAAATAATATTATTGGTAGTATTAATCCGATGAAAAAAATTGTTGAAATAGTGAAAAATAAATCACATGCCAAACTTCATGTTGATATTGTTCAAGGAGTTTGTAAGATTAAACCAGATTTTGATTTTAATGATTTTGATTTGATGACATTAACTTTTCATAAAATTGAAGGGTTAAAAGGAATTGGAGCGTTAATTGCTAATAAAAATTTACAAATTAAACCACTTTTTTATGGTGGACATCAACAAAACCAAATAAGACCAGGAACTTATGATGCAGCTTTAATTGTTGCATCATCAAAAGCATTAAGAATCAATTATGAAAAAATAGATTGTTATTATCATTATGTCCATAAATTATATAATTATTTAATTGATAAATTAATAAAATTACCATTTATTGATATTAATAAAAAAGGTGATTATTATTCACCATATGTTTTAAGCATTAGTTTAAAAAAAATAAAAGGTGAAACAGTTATGCATTATTTAGAAGAAAATAATATTATAGTTGGAATAGGGTCTGCTTGTAATGAAAAAAGCAAGACTCTTGAACGTTCGGTTTTTGCACTAACAAATAGTGTTGAAAAGTCTTATAATATGATAAGAATAAGTTTATCACATCATAATACATATCAAGAAATTGATTATTTAATTGAAAAATTACAAGAGTTAGGAAATAGATAAAATGGAAGATCATATTTTAATTAGATATGGCGAATTGAGTTTAAAAAAATCAAATCGTAAACAGTTCACAATTAAAATTCAAAATCATATAAAAAGAGCTTTAAAGAAGTTTAAAGATTTATCATTTGAATCAAGAGGTATGCGTTATTATATTATGCTAAATAATGAAGATTCGCAACCTATTATTGAAATTTTAAAGAAAATTCCAGGAATATATTCTTTCAGTGTTGTTTCAAGATGTAATTCTAATCTTGATGATATATATCTTTTGGCTCAAGAATTAGTTCAAAAAGAATTAAATAATGGTAAAAAAACTTTTAAAATCGAAACCAATAGAGCAGATAAAAGTTTTCCTCTAACATCAATTGAAATAACTAAAAGTGTAGGTAGTTATTTATTTAAAAATATTAAAGGTTTAAAAGCGGATGTACATCAACCAGAATTTATACTGTATTTAGATTTAAGAAGTGAGGGTACTTTTATTTTTACTAATATTTATTTAGGACTTGGTGGCTTTCCTGCAGGTAGTATTGGTAAAACTCTTTTGATGATTTCAGGCGGTATTGATAGTGTAGTTGCAGGATATTTAGCAATCAAAAAAGGAATGAGTGTAGATGCCATTCATTTTGCAGCCCCTCCGTATACATCACCTTTAGCCGTTCAAAAGGTAATAGATTTATTAGAAACTATAGTACCTTATACTGAATACCAAAACATCAATTTATATGTTGTTCCCTTTACTGATATACAAAAGGCTATTTATGATTTTACCAAAGAAGATTATTGTATTACTATTATGCGAAGAATGATGTATAGAATTAGTGAAAAATTAGCAAGAAAAATTGGAGCTTTAGCAATTATTAATGGAGAAAATATTGGTCAAGTTGCTAGTCAAACTTTAGAAAGTATTGATACAATAGAAAGCGTTGTCAAAATTCCTATTATTAGACCGCTTGCTATTTTTGATAAACAAGATATTATTAATATTGCAACTAAAATTAAAACTTATGATATTTCTATTTTACCATATGAAGATTGTTGTACAGTTTTCGTGCCGAGACATCCCCAAATCAAACCCAATTTGAATTATACTATAGTAGAAGAAAATAAAATTAATTTTGAAGATATGATTGTCAAAGCATTAAATGATAGCAAAAAAATTGTCTTAAGAATAAATCAGCATTATAATTATCTTAAAAACAAATTAGATAAAGACAAACAAATTGATATTGAGGAACTATTCTAACCATAAATTACCAATAAATAATTGTAATAAAGGACTAAAAACTGTGAATACTATTTTTGACAGGAGGTGAAATGAATGAATAACTCATCTTACTCTAAAAATAGATTAGTAGTACCTGGTTCTGAAAATGCAATTAACCAAATGAAATATGAAATTGCAAATGAATTAGGAGTAAACCTTGGCCCTGATGCAACAGCTCGTCAAAATGGTTCAGTTGGTGGTGAAATCACTCGTCGTTTAGTGTCTATGGCTCAATCAAATTTACAAGGTAAATAGTTTTAAAAAAGAAAAGGTGCAATTCAGTTAATTGCACTCTTTTTTATTTATTAGATATTTAATGATAAAAAATTACATTATAAATTTTTGTTTTAAATTAATTTTATATTTTATAAAAGAACAGAATAGATTATGTTTTCTTATTGACTGATTGCATACAAAAATATATTTGATTATGGATGTAAAAAGCCTTTTTATCAATGTGATATGGGGACAATCTAGTGTTTCGTTTGAGGAGAATAAAGTATTATATTAATGTAGATGATTGAATTACTATAAGATTTGTGGTATAATAAATTAATTTTTAATGTTAGTATTAATAGGTGTTCATAATCTTTATATATTATAAATAATATTTATATTAGAATATTTAAAAGTGTTGGACATTAAAGAAATAGAAAAATTATTGAATTATAAAGATATTCATAATATAATACTATAATCAGTATATAGATATATTTCCCCATTTTGTTATATGTGTAGTAAGGGTATTTGATAAAGATAAATTAAAGAAAGTTTTTAAAAAATTTATATCTAAACACATTGATGATAAGTTTTAGGTTAATAAAACAAGAATATTTAGCAATAAAATTAGGATTAAAAAATAATTATATTAAAGATATTACAGTAGAGTATTTTGATTTTGCAAATAATTCTTTTATTCAAATCAATGATTTTTTCTCCAATCTTTATTATTCCTTTTTAATGAGACTAGAAAATTATGAAGAATTAATTAACGAATTAAAAAGAAAAATATAATTAAAACTATTTTTGAATTTTCTTGTAATAAAAAACAATTACAATTGTATACCATTTATGTGGGCAATCAATCCTAAAAAGAGTTTAAGAATAAATAAGCAATGTGTATTATTGGCTTTCATAGATAATCCACAGGCTATAAATCATTTTGGTTTATAGCCTTTTTATGTGAAACTTTTATTGCATATTGATTGAGAGACTTTTTTAGATGAACAATCAAGGTTTTCTTCAATATTTGTTTCATAATCTTGATGTTAAATTAATAAAATTATCAATGTTTTACACTTTTTTAATATGGTTTAGTATACTTTTTACCCTAAAAGTGATATAATTGTAGTAGAATTAAAAACAAAAATTTTCTCTATGCAATAGAAGTTAATAGCAATGTTTTATTTGTTTGATACAAAAGTTTAATTGAGGATTGCTTATAAAAAATAAAGGAATTTCATTTAAGCTATTCTAGCTATGATTATTAAAATTAATTAGTTTACGTTATATAAATTTATAAAACATAAAATTAGTAAAAATATTATTTATTATTAATATATAATATAAACATCGTGTTTAGGGAAAAATGAAAGAAACTATTGTTAAATATATTCTTTCATTATGATTGTTCAGTAGGTAGTGTTTTGAATAGGTTTTTTAGAAAGAAAATAAAAAATAAATTGTAAAATATTAAAGGACAGAGATAAATAGTTAAGTTTGATAATAAAGGTATTAAGTAATTTATCATAATAAAATAGTATTAAATAAGAGGTTTAAAATATGAAACAAATTATAAAAATTTCCTCAATCAACAATGAAACAATTAAATCATTTTTGAATTTAAGAGACAAAAAAATTAGAAATAAAGAACAAAAATTTTTAATAGAAGGGTATCATTTGATTGAGGAAGCTATTAAAACTAATCAGTTAGAATGTGTGATTACTTCTGATGAAAAAATGTTTAATCAATTTCATAATATTTTAGTATATCATGTAACAGAGGCTATTATCAAAAAATTGTCATCAACTAAAAACCCGCAACCAATTATTGGCGTTGTTAAAATGCTTAATCATTCAATAAAAAATTTAAAAAATATTTTAGAAAAAGAAAAAGTTAAAATTGTTATATTAGACGAAATTAACGATCCTGGTAATTTAGGGACAATTATTAGAACAAGTGCCGCTTTAGGATACGAAGCTATTATAATGAGTAATGATTGCGTTGATTTATATAATGAAAAGGTTGTTAGATCAACTCAAGGTGTACTATTTAAAATTCCCATTATTAGGGGAGATTTAATTGAAATTATACAATTATTAAAAAAATCAAATATTATATGTTATGGTACATCACTTAATAAAGCATATGATTTAAAGGATATGAATAAATCTAGTCGATTTGCAATTTGTGTTGGTAATGAGGCTCGAGGAGTTCGTGCCGATATTTTATCATTAATGGATTATAATATTAAAATTTCTATGCAAAATGATGTAGAATCTCTAAATGTTGCCATAGCACTAGGGATTATAATGTATGAATTAAAATAATAAAAACAAGTTTTTGGAAAAAATGTTTTCCTAAAAAACTTGTTTTTATTTTCATTCATTAAATAGTAAATCAGTATAGGATGGTACTGGCCAGTATTCTTTAGAGACAATTGTTTCCAAAGTGTCAACTATTAAGCGCAATTCACTCATTTTTGGTACAATATATTCTTTATAAAAGTGAGCTTGTTTACTATTATAAATATTAGTAGCTTCATTTTCTAATTGTATCAATTCTGTTACTTGTAAATTTAATTTATCAAGTAATGATGATATTTTTTTAATCAAATCAAAAATAATTTGGCATTCTATTTGAGGATGAATAGTTTTAATTTTTTGATATGTATCGCTTAAATGATTTAGATATTTTAGAATACTGGGAATATACTCTTTTCTAGTCATATCAATCATTGTCAAAGCTTCAATATTAATAGTTTTAGAGTATAATTCATAATCAACATCAGCTCTAGATGATAATTCTTTTTTGGTTAAAACATTATGTTTTTCATATAAATCAATCGTTTTTTGACTTGTTAATGCAGGAATAGCATCAACAAAAGATTTTGCATTAGGAAGTCCTCTTTTATTTGCTTCTTCAATCCATTCATTACTATAACCATTACCATTAAAGATAATTCTTTGATGATCAGTTAGAGTTGTTCTAATAACTCTTTTAATTGCTTTTTCAATATTTGTTGATTTTTCTAGTTTATCTGCCATTTTTTTTAATTCTTCTGCAACTGCTACATTTAAAGCAGTATTGGTATCTGCAATTGAAATACTAGAAGCAACCATTCTAAATTCAAATTTATTACCAGTAAATGCAAAAGGAGATGTTCGATTACGATCAGTAGAATCTTTAAAAATGATTGGTAGACTATGAATGCCAATATTCATTTTTCCTCCCGTTTTAGAAGTATAGGCTTCTCCCTTATCAATGATCTGTTCAACGATATCTTGTAATTGATCACCAAGAAAAATTGAAACAATTGCGGGAGGTGCTTCGTTAGCCCCTAAGCGATGATCATTTCCTGGATTTGATGCAACTAGCCTTAAAAGAAGAGCATTTTCATCAACTGCTGCAATTATTGCTGATAAAAATAATAAAAATTGAGCATTTTCATGGGGTGTTTTACCTGGCTCTAAAAGGTTTCTTCCTTTATCAGTTATTAATGACCAATTATTGTGTTTACCACTTCCATTGACTCTAGCAAAAGGTTTTTCATGCAAAAGACATTCAAAACCATGTCTTTTTGCAATTTTTTTCATCACTTCCATTGTTAATTGATTATGATCAGTAGCGATGTTTACTTTAGTATAAACAGGGGCACATTCATGTTGAGAGGGTGCTACTTCATTATGCTCAGTTTTAATATTGACACCTAGTTTCCAAAGTTCTTCGTCTAATTCTTTCATAAAAAAAGCAACTTTTTCTTTAATACAACCAAAATAGTGATCATCCATTTCTTGACCTTTAGGTGGTTTAGCACCAAAAAGAGTTCTTCCTGTTAATCTTAAATCAAGACGTTGCATATATTTTTCATGATCAATTAAAAAATATTCTTGTTCAGCACCAACTGAACATTCAATTTTTTTAACATCATTTTCGCCAAATAGTGATAAAATCCTTTTTACTTGGATATTAAGGGCTTCACAAGATCTTAAAAGAGGGGTTTTTTTATCAAGGGCTTCTCCCGTATAGGCACAAAAAACAGTTGGTATACACAAAACAACACCATTTGCTGTTTCTTTTAAAAAGGCAGGAGATGTACAATCCCAAGCAGTATATCCTCTTGCTTCAAAAGTTGATCGAATACCACCTGATGGAAAACTAGAAGCATCGGGTTCACCCTTAATTAATTCTTTACCAGAAAATTCCATAATTGCTTTTCCCGTATCAATTGGTCTAATAAAAGCATCATGTTTTTCTGCTGTTATGCCTGTTAATGGTTGAAACCAATGAGTAAAATGAGTTGCACCACGAGATAATGCCCATTCTTTCATTGCATGTGCTACGGCATCCGCTACTGCTGCATCTAATTCAACATTTTCTTCAATTGTCCTTTTCAATTTTAAGTAAATTGGCTTTGGTAAGTATTCACGCATAACATCATCAGTAAATAAATTTTGGCCAAAAATACTGCTTACATAGTCTTTTTGCATTTTTTCATCTCCTTTTATTATTTTAGTGCTTTTTTTAAAAACTTATTAGTAATTTTACACTTTTTTTTATTAAAATACAAAAAAATTGCATATTTTTTATTTAATTTTTTAAAAAAATTATTTTTTTATTTTAAAAATCTTCTTTTTTAAAAATTTTTGGTAAAATAGTAAAAAACACATTAGATTTTAAGTAATGAATATTAAATTACTTATCTAATGTGTTTTTATTTATATTTTAAAACAACTTCCTCCAATAAATTCTCTTAATAGTGAATTACATGGAATAATACTCTCATCTTCAATTGGTCTGAAATATTTTAAATATTTTATTAAACGATTAGCAACTAAATATTCTGGATCAGTGGATTTAATCTCTCTAAGTGCAGGAAGAGCTTTAGTTCTTAAAACACATAATTCATATGATAATTCAGAATTAAAGACAAAATTCGCACCTTCTTGATTTGGATAAATCCATTTAAATTCACCATTACGGACTGATTGCCACATATTTATTGTAGTGGCAGCTGGACAATTTCGATATTTCATATCCCTAACAATTCTTCTAATTAATCTTAAATCAGTTGTATTTAAAGGAGAATGGTCATCAATATTAATTTGTGCTTGAGGCGCAATATAAATTTTATATTTTTGATGTTTAGGAATAGAAGAGGTTAATTTTTCATTTAAAGCATGGATACCTTCAATAATAATAGGACTATTTTGATTAACTTGTATTGTTTTACCAATCTCTCTTTTCCCTGTTTGAAAGTTAAATTTTGGTAATGTTACTTCTTCACCATTAATTAAGTCAAATAAATCTTTATTAAAAAGATCAATATCAAGACAATTAATATGCTCTAAGTCTAATTTATCAATAGTTGTTTTTTGAATCTCACAAATTTTATCCTTTTCTAAATAATAATCATCCATTGAAATAGTAACAGGATTAATTCCTCTAGATAATAGTTCAATTCTAAGTCGGTTACAGAAGGTAGTTTTACCGCTAGAACTAGGTCCTGCAATAGCAATTAGTCTAATATTAGCAATATCTTCTTCAATATATGTTCCGAGTTCAGCAAGCATAGTATTATGTTTAGCTTCACACATCTGAACAAAATCAACAATATTATTTTCTTCAACTTTATGATTAATATCAACAATTGTTTGTAATTTTGCCTTACTACTCCAAATAAAAGCTTTTTTAAGGGTCTTACCATATGTAGTTTCTTCAACAAATTCTGGAATTGTAGCATTTAGTTCATATCTTGGATATTGAATAATAATTCCTGGGCTATATGGTCTAATTGAATAGTTTTTAAGGCAACCTGTAGAAGGTAACATATAGGAGTGCATATAATCATAATAATTATCACATTTATATAGGTGTACTGTATTTTCAGGGCGATATTTCAATATTTCTAATTTATCTAAATGATTATATTCTTTGTAAATTTCTTTTGCTTTATCAATAGTTACATTTATTCTTTCAATTGGTAAATTTTCTTTAACAATTCTTTTTACTTCTTCAATTATTTTATCTGTAGCTTTTGATAAATGAAAATTAGGTGTTATAATTTGGCAAAAAATTGATCTTGATACATTATAACTAAATCTAATATCCACCTCTGGATATAAATTATGAAATGCCATAGCAATAACATATCTAAGAGTTGCCTCATATGCTTTACCGGCCTCAATGTTATCAAGTCCAATAGGGACAATATTCATATTATTATTTTTTTCCGTTAAAGTATGGCGTAGTTCTTTAATTTGTGAACCAATTTGACAAACCATATAGTCGGTTTTTTTATTATCTTCAATTAAATCAATAACCATTGTACCAATTGGTACTTCTTTTAATTCATTATTATAATATATTTTTATCATTATTAATCCTTTCTTTTTAATATTTCATTTTTCATATAGTAATACTATATTTTACCATAATATTTTTATTTTTGCAATAAAATATTTTAGTATGCATATTACTTTACAAATTTCTAAAATCATTATATAATTTAGTTATAAATATAACAGTTATTTAAAGAACTAAAAATACTGTATCATATTTCATTATTTACTTTATAGATTATGATATAATATAATTAATTGTTATATTTATAAGGGGTATCTATGGAAAACGGATTTGCATTAATATTATCAGAGCTAAAAAAACTAAAAAGTGCATATGAATCGCAGTTTAATTCTTTATCTAATAAAGAAGATTTGACACAAATAGAATTAACCATTTTAGGTTTTTTATTAAATAATCCTACTTTTAATACCGCCAAAGATATTGAAGAAGTTCATGTCTTGAAAAAATCTAATATTTCAAATGCTATTGAACACTTGATTTTAAGAGGGTATTTGACAAGAAATCGTGATACACAAGACCGAAGAATTATTCATTTAGAAATAACAAAAAAAGGTCTCACAATAGCTACAGAAATAAAAGAGATTCAAAAAGATTTTTTTACTATTTTGTTTTCGGACATTAGTAAGGAAGAATGCGATATGTATTTTGATATTCAAAAAAGAATTGTCAATAATATTAAAAAAGTAGAGAAGAGGTAATTCAATATGCATGATAAAACTTTTTTAGGTAAGGGTAGTGTTTTAAAATTAATTATTAAATTGTCAATTCCAACTATTATTGCTCAACTTGTCAATTTATTATATAATATTGTTGATCGAATTTATATTGGTAATATTAAAGATGTAGGTGGACTAGCATTTACGGGAGTGGGTGTTTGTATGCCAGTTATTTTGGTTGTATCGGCATTTGCGGCCTTGGTGGGTTATGGTGGTGCACCAAAATCAACGATATATCTTGGCAAAAAAGAAGATGAAAAAGCTGAAATTGTAGTGGGTAATAGTTTTACACTTCTTTTAGTATTTGGAATAATTTTAACAATAATTTTATTAATTTTTTCAAAACCTTTATTATATTTGTTTGGAGCAAGCGATAATACAATTGGTTATGCTAATGATTATTTAGTAATTTATGCTATTGGAACTGTTTTTGTTATGATGGCACTAGGGATGAATGCATTCATTTCTGCACAAGGATTTACTAAAATTAGTATGATTTCAGTTTTAATTGGGGCAATTTTAAATTGTATTTTAGATCCAATTTTTATCTTCGCTTTTTCAATGGGAGTAAAAGGAGCCGCCATCGCTACTATTATTTCTCAAACTGTATCAGCCGTTTATGTTGTATGGTTTTTACAAAGCGATAAAGTTCTAGTTAGACTGAAATGGAAAAATTTATTATTAAAGTGGAATATTATTTTACCAACTCTTGCTTTAGGATTATCTCCTTTTGTAATGCAGTTTACTGAAGCGGTCATTACTGTATGTTTTAATGCATCATTAAAAAAGTATGGAGGAGATATTGCGGTAGGAGCAATGACCACTTTAGCAAGTTTAATGCAGTTTTCAATGTTACCATTAATGGGATTGTCCCAAGGAGCACAGCCTGTTACAAGTTATAATTATGGAGCAAAAAATGCTGATAGAGTAAAGAAATCTTTTATTATTTTATTAATCGCATCAGTTATTTATTCAACTGTTTTTTGGTTATCATTAATGGTTTTTCCAAAAGGTTTTGCAAGTATTTTTCTAAATGCTGGAGAAGTTGAACTGATTAATTATACTGCATGGGCTATCCGTATTTATTTTGCAATATCATGTTTGTTTGGCATTCAGATTGCATGTCAACAAACCTTCATCGCAATTGGTAATGCTAAAGTGTCATTATTTTTGGCTGTATTAAGAAAAGTAATTCTTCTTATACCATTAATTTTCATCCTTCCTTCAATAATCAATAATAAAGTAATGGCAGTATATTTAGCAGAACCAATTGCGGATGGTATTGCTGTAAGTGTTACTATTATTCTATTTTTAATTTATTTTAAGAAAGCTTTAAAAAAATTAGAACAAGAAGCTCTATTAGAAAGTACGAATTAAAATATGAAAAGAAGAAGACTTAGGGAATTAAAAAGAATTTATACAAAAAAAGAAATTTTATTAAATGATAAAAATCAAGCAGTAATAAAAGTTTTTGTTCACGATTTAGAATCTGTTATATCACCATTTTCACTTCAAGATAACATTGTGATTAATAGTGAATTTGCTAATTTTTTAAACCAACATATTTTAGCAACTCATTTAATTCATGATATCAATATTCAAATTAAAAGCAATAATTTAGAAAAACAAGAAGATATACTTTTAATTAAAGAAGCTATAAAAAATTATTATTATGAAGAAGCCATTATAAGTTATCGAAAAATTAAAAATACAATTATCAAATCAGTTATTTTTACTTTTCTTGCTGTAATAATTTTTTCACTTGTTATTTTTCTTAATCATCTTAATTTATTATCTGCAGTTGCAACGGAAATAATAGACATTGCGGGATGGGTATTTATGTGGGAAGCAGTAGATTTGTTTTTTATTGAAAGGCCTTTGAATAAATATGAATTATTGAAAAATCATAAATTAGTAGAAGCGGTTGTAAATTATTGTGATTCTAATTAATGTTATATCGTTTTCTAATCTTAATTTCTTGTATTTCAGTAAAAATAAGTATAAAAAAGCTTTTTTTGAATAATAATTTGGTGATGAATTGAAATATTTAAGCATAAAAAGAAAGTATGATTTAAAGCAATGTTGAAAATGGCACGATTGAAGTAAAAGTTTAAATTAGAGTAAATTCAGAATTAACAAATGTATTAGAATATTCTTGGATAGGTAATTATGTATCTATAATAAGCGATTTATCTGCTTCATTGTCAACTTATACTGAATTTAAAAATAGTAATTTTAATTATTCAAAATTTAAATAATAAATATTATAATACGTCGGAATTATTCCGACTTTTTTACATTAAAAATAAAAAATTGCACATACTATTTATTGGTGATATAATGAATGAAAAAGGAAAATCTTTATGGATAGATACTGTTCAACTACCATCTTTTTCTTCTTTAGATGAAGATATAAAAACCGATGTAGTTGTCGTTGGTGGCGGAATCTGTGGCATTTTATGTGCTTATTATTTAATAAAAGAAGGAAAAAAAGTAATTGTTGTTGAAAAAAATAAAGTAGGTATGGGAATTACTAAAAATACAACAGCAGTTATAACTGCTCAACATGATATTTTATATTCAACAAGGATTAAAAAGGATGGTTTTGAAAAGGCCAAACAATATTTAGAGGCTAATTTAATGGCTTTGAAAGAATACTATAATTTAAGTAAGAAATTTGATTTTGATTTTGAAGAAAAAGATTCATATATTTATTCTACAATAGATGAGAAGTCCATTGTAGAAGAAGTAGAAGCCCTAAAAAAATTGGGAATAAACGCAGAATATGTTGATAAAATTGCTTTGCCATTTTCTATTAAAGGTGCTGTAAGATTTCCCAAACAAGCACAAATGAATGCATTAAAATTAATAAATTGCTTGATTAAAGAAATAAAAGTATATGAAAATACTAACGTAGTTGATATAAAGAAAAATATCGTTTATACAGATAATCATAAAATAGAGGCTAAGACAATAATTGTCACGACTCATTACCCTTTTATTGATAGATTAGGTATGTATTATACAAAAATGTTTCAAAATCGATCATATGTCATTGCCATTAAAAATGATAAAGATATAGGTGGAACTTATACGAATTTAGAAACAAGTGGTTTCTATTTTAGAAATTATAAAAATTATTTACTTATTGGTGGTAATGATCATAAGACTGCTAATGGTGGATACCATTATGAAAATTTAATTTCTTTTGTTAGTAATGCTTATCCAAATTCTAAAATTGAATATATGTGGGCCAATCAAGATTGCATAACACTCGATGATATACCATATATTGGTAAATATAGTAATTTTTCAGAAAGTTTATATGTGGCAACAGGATTTAATTTATGGGGAATGACTCAATCTATGATTAGTGCTTTAATATTAAGAGATTTAGTAATGAATAGAAGTAATGAATATCAGAAATTATATAATCCTAATCGTAATATTTTTAAAAAACAATTATTTATTAATCTAGGTAGCTATTTGAAAAATTTATTAAATTTTAGAAAAAAAAGATGTCCTCATTTAGGATGTGCTTTAGTTTGGAATGATGAAGAACAAACTTGGGATTGTCCTTGCCATGGCTCTAGATTTACTAAAAAAGGGAAATTAATTGATAATCCGTCTAATAAAGATTTAAATTTATAACAAACAATCGGAAAAATTAGTTTATTAAAATATTTATTATTAATAAAGAGAATATAAAAAACCTTTTTTGCATATAATATTTTTGTAAATAATATAAAATCATTTTCTTGACAAACTAAATCGTTTTGAGTATAATAGTCGGTATAAAAGAAATGCCTTAAAGGGGAGTAGCAATATAACACTATGGTGTTATAGATTATATTCGTCAAACCAATAGTAAAATATACTATTCGGATATAATTATCATCAATAATTTCATGATTGCAAGACCTTTAGCCGAAAACGGTTAGGGGTCTTTTTTTATAGCAAGGAGGAAAAAATGTATAAATATAAAATTAATGAGGTAGAAAAAAAATTAAATACTAATATCAACAAGGGACTTTCTAGTGTTGAGGCGGCAAACAGATTAGTTGATAATGGTAAAAATGAATTAACTGAAAAGAAAAAACAAAGTATGTTAATAAAATTCTTTTTAGAATTCAAAGATGTTTTAATTATCATTTTAATGATTGCGGCAGTCGTATCACTTATTATTGATCCTCGTGAGTGGGTTGAAAGTTTAATAATTTTTATTGTAATTATTATTAATGCGATTCTTGGAATTTTTCAAGAAAATAAAGCCGAAAAAAGTTTAGAAGCATTGAAGAAAATGTCATCTCCAATGTGTAAAGTTTTAAGAGATGAAAAAGTTATCCAAATTGAAACGATTAATTTAGTTGTTGGAGATATTATTATGGTTGAAGCTGGAGATTTTATTCCTGCTGATGCAAGAATTATTGAATGCTCTAATTTAAGAGTTGATGAATCAGCATTAACTGGTGAATCAGTAACAGTGGAAAAAACTTCTGATGTAATTGATGCAACAGATGACAAAGAAATTGCTCTTGGTAATCGTAAAAATATGTTATTTTCATCGACCTTTATAACAAATGGAAGAGCCAAAGCCATTGTAACAGAAGTTGGGATGAAAACAGAAATTGGTAAAATTGCAGGGATGTTAATTGGAGATAATAATCAAACTACTCCTTTACAACAAAAATTATCGCAAGTTGGCAAGGTTATTGGCATTATGTCTATTATGATATGTATTATAGTTTTCTTTTTAGAAATGATAACGACTAAAGGGATATCGGATACATACTTGTTAGATTCTTTTAAAACAGCTATTGCTTTAGCGGTTGCGGCTATTCCTGAAGGACTTGCAACAGTTGTAACAATTATTCTTGCTATTGGTGTTGGCAATATGGCCAAAAAGAATGCAATTGTAAAAAAATTACCTGCTGTTGAAACTCTTGGTTCTACATCTATCATATGTTGTGATAAAACAGGAACTCTAACTCAAAATAAAATGACTGTTCAAGAACTCTATCATCATACAAATAAAAAACTTGAGAATTTAGCTGAAGATGATAAAGAATTAATATCTTACTTTGCTCTTTGTTGTGATGCCCAAATAACTTATGTAGATGGTGTAGAAAAACGTATAGGTGATCCTACTGAAACAGCTTTGATTGAATTCAATAATTTATATGGCAAAAAAATTGATAAAATAGAAAGAATAGCAGACTTACCTTTTGATTCAATCAGAAAAATGATGACAGTTGTAGTAAAAGTGAATAATCATTATCTTAGTATTACTAAAGGAGCACCAGATATTATACTAAATCGTTCGTTATTAAGTGATAAAGATAAACAAGAAATTTTAAATGCAAATACCAATATGGCATCAAGAGCATTAAGAGTTTTGGGTCTAGGAATTAAGGCTCATGCAAATAAACCTGAATGTAATGAAAAATTAGAGGAAAATTTAACTTTTCTTGGTTTAGTTGGTATGATTGATCCTGCTAGACCAGAAGTTAAAGATGCAATAGGAGTTGCTAGTAAGGCTGGAATTAGAACCATTATGATTACAGGAGATCACATTACTACTGCTTCAGCAATTGCAAAAGAACTTAATATTTTAAAAGACGGATATAAAGCCATTTCATCAGAGGAATTGCAAAAAATGTCTGATGATGAATTATTTAATCATATTGAAGATTATGCTGTTTATGCAAGAGTATCACCTGAGGATAAAGTGAGAATTGTTGAAATGTGGCAAAAAAAAGGTAAGGTAGTTTCAATGACGGGAGATGGCGTTAATGATTCACCAGCTTTAAAAAAGGCCGATATTGGTTGTGCAATGGGAATTACGGGAACCGATGTCTCTAAAGAGGCTGCAGATATGATTTTAGCTGATGATAATTTTACTACAATTGTAGAAGCGGTTAAAGAAGGAAGAGGTATTTACAATAATGTTAAAAAGTGTGTAAAATATCTTTTATCAAGTAACATTGGAGAAGTGTTGACAATTTTTCTTGCTTCTTTAATTGCTCTATTTGGTCTTAATTTGGGAGTACCACTTTCTCCCATCCACCTTTTATGGATTAATTTAATAACAGATTCCTTACCAGCTTTTGGTCTTGGAATGGAAAAAGCTTCAAATGATGAAATGGATAAAATGCCAAGACCCAAAACGGAAGGATTTTTTGCTAATAAGTTAGGATATGAAATTGCTTTAGAAGGCATTTTGATTGGAGTATTAACTTTAGTGGCATATTTAATTGGTTCTAAACAAGATCACATTGTTGGTCAAACGATGGCTTTTTTCACATTATCTAGTTTACAATTATTTCACTCATATAATATTAAAAGTGAAAAATCTATCTTCAAACAAAATGTTTTCAATAATAAATCTTTAAATTTTGCTTTTATAATTGGTTTTATTTTACAATTAGTTGTTATTTATACTCCAGGTTTAAATACTAATGTTTTTGGTTTAGTAGCACTTCAGTTAAAAGATTTGCTAATATGTTTAGGACTATCATTTATGATTGTAATAGTAATGGAAATTGCTAAGGCACTTGGATATAAAAAGCATAATAATTAAAACTTAATATCTTGACTTAAATAAAAATTTGTGATATAATATATTTAAGCAAATATTGTTTAACAAGGTGAGCTAAATTAGGGCTCACCATTTTTAATGGAGGGATTTTGATGAGTGAATATTTATTAAAAATAAAAGAATTATCATTAGATATTGTAAACAAACATCAAAAAGAATTAGTAGATGTTAAAGTTCGCAAAGAATTTGGAACTAACATTATTAGTATTGTTATTGATGATCCCGAAACGTTTAGTTTAGATATTGATGAAGTTGCTTCAATTAATTCTGAAATTCTAGATAAAGTTAATGATTTAATTCCTGATGGGTACTATTTAGAAGTTACATCATTGGGGATTGAAAGAGAATTATTGACAGAAAAAGATATTCAAAAAGCAATAAATAAATTTGTGTATCTTAAAACTTATCAAAAAATGGAAAATGTATATAATTTAAAAGAGATAAGTGGTTATTTAAGAGAGGCAAATGAGGAAGAATTTAAATTAGAAATTTTTTTAAATCAAAGAGAAAAAGTTGTTGTTATCCCAAGAGCAGCTGTTGCAAAAATAAGACTAGCCGTAGATTTTAGGAGGAATTAATAAAAAATGATTAGTAAAGGCTTTTATGAACAATTAGAAACAATCGCAGCCGAAAGACATATTGAAATTTCTGATGTATTATCAGCAGTGAGAACTGCTTTAATTAAGGCATGTCAATTAGAAGGATGTAAAGGTGAAATTGAAGTTGAATTTAATGATGAACAAAAAAATATTCGTATTTTCGAAACTTTTTATGTTGTGGATGAAATCAATCCTGAGGGACCTGAAGGTCAAATAACACTTGATGATGCTAAAGAAATTAGGGCTAGAGTAAGAGTTGGTAGTGAATTTAGGCGTGAAGTTAAATTTTCTCAAATTGGTAGAAAGGGTGCAACACGGTTTAAACAAATTTTTATTCAAGGGTTAAAAGAACTTGGTGGTAAACGGGCCTATGAATATTTTAAAGAACGTGAAGGAGAAGTTGTTAGTGGTACTATCATCAAAAAAACAGATAGCGTAATTGGATTAAATATTGGTTTAGATGTTGTAACATTTATGCCTTTAGACGAAATTTTACCAGGTGAAAGATGCGAAGTAGGTACCGTAATGAAAGTATGTATTACAAAAGTGGAAGAAACTGGTAAGGGTCCCAAAGTTTTTGTTTCGAGATCTAATCGTGATTTAATAAAACGTTTATTTGAGATGTATATACCAGAGGTTGCAAGCGGTGTTATTGAAGTAATGGCAATTGCAAGAGAGCCAGGTAGTCGTACAAAAATTGCGGTTAAAAGTAATAATCCTAATGTTGATGCCAAAGGTTCTTGCGTTGGTCTTCAAGGTTCAAGGGTAAAACAAATTAATGAAGCTCTATCAGGTGAAAAAATTGATATTTTTAATTGGAGTGATAATCCTGTAATTTTAATTGCTGAGGCTTTGACTCCAGCAAAAGTTATTTCTGTTTTAATTGATGAAACGACCAGAAAATCGACTGTTATTGTACCAGATGAGCAATTTTCGCTTGCTATTGGTAAAGGTGGTCAAAATGTTCGACTTGCTTCTTTAACAACTGGTTGGAAAATCGATATTAAAGATGAAACAACAGCATATCGCGATGGCATTAGTTTTACACCTAATGTTTATGGATATTAGAGGTGAGTAATGAGTGGTAATTTAAAAGTAAGAAAAGTGCCACTTCGAAAATGTGTGGCAACCAACGAACAACATCCGAAAATGGAAATGTTTAGGATTGTTAGAACACCTGAAAATGAAGTCGTCATTGATTTAAAAGGTAAAGTAAGGGGACATGGTGCTTATCTTAGTAAGAAAAAAAGTGCCATTATGCTTGCTAAAAGAAAAAAGATTCTTAATCATCATTTGGAAATAGAAGTACCAGATTATATTTTTGATGAATTATTAGAGTTAATAAATGAGGGAAAATAAATTTGAATAAAGTATTAAATTTACTTGGATTAGCAAGAAAGGCTGGTAAAGTTATCCTTGGAACTGATTCGGTTATTAAGGTCTTACCAACTAAGCAAATAAAATTAATTTTTGTAGCAAATGATGCATCTAATGCTACATATGATAAAATTGATAAAAAAGCTTATTTTTATCAAGTACCTATAATAAATAAATATTCTACAGAGGAACTTTCAAAGGCTCTTGGCATACAAATTATTAAGATAATTGGAATTTCTGATTTAGGATTTGCTAAGGCTTTAAAAAAGGAAATAGAAAGAGGTGACTTTTAATGAAAGTTAAAGAGCTTGCAGAAAATTTAAAGACAACTACGGTTGAACTAATTAACAAATTATCAAACGTTATTTTTACCGAAAAAATAACTGAAGAGTATGAGGTTTCCAAAGATTTAGAGAAAAAACTTGCAAAAATGTATGGTGTTGCATATCCTTTTAAATCAAATAAACCCAAATCATTAAATAAACCAGCTGTTAGAATTGGTTCAAACAAACAAGAAGATGAATTAAAATCAAAATCTTTTTCTAATCAAAAATCATCAAAGAGTTCTATATCAAATAATCCCAAACCTGTTTCCAATTCTTTAAAATCATCTGAGAAGAAGGAAAATCAAAAAAATTCTGTAATACAAACAAATAATAATTCACATAATAATAATAAACAGCAACCCAAAACAAGTGTCAAACCACAATCAAGACCAAAATATGTTGAAGAGATTATTGTTCCTCGAGTTGATGAGAAAATATTAGAAAAATATGGTGATTATTTAGAAGAAGACGAGTATAATTTAACAAGAGAAACTAGGAGTTCTAGGGTTAAAAAAACAGGCTCATCAGAAAATATTACAGATATGAAACAACGCAAAAAAAATAGCAACAAAAATAAGAATAATAATGCTAAAAAAGAAAAACGTACAAGTAATATGCCTAGTACGGATAAGTTAGAAGATCATGTTTTATACTATGAAAATGGTATGAGTGTTATGGAGGTTGCTAACGGGCTTGGTGTGAGTGTTACAGAACTTGTTAAGAAACTATTTGTATCAATGGGGATTATGGCTAGTGCTACTCAAACTTTAGATCGTGATACAATAGAACTTATTGCTATTGAGTATGATTTTGAATTGAAAGATAAAAAAATTACGGATATGACACGCTTTGATGAATTAGAAGTAGAAGATAAAGAAGAAGATTTAGTCAGTCGTCCAGCAATCGTTACAATTATGGGACATGTTGATCATGGAAAAACGACGCTTTTAGATACCATTCGTTCTAGCCATGTGGTAACAGGAGAAGCTGGAGGAATTACTCAACATATCGGAGCTTATCAAGTTGTTAAAAATAATAAAACAATAACTTTTATTGATACACCAGGACATGCGGCATTTACTGAAATGAGGGCAAGAGGAGCACAAATTACTGATATTGTTGTTCTTGTAGTTGCCTCAGATGATGGTGTAATGCCACAAACGAAAGAAGCTATTGAGCATGCTCAAGCAGCAGGAGTACCAATCATTGTTGCGGTAAATAAAATGGATAAGCCAGGTGCTAATCCTGATCGAGTTAAAACTGAACTTACGGAATATAGTCTTGTTAGTGAAGACTGGGGTGGTGATACCATTTTCGTTAATATTTCTGCTCTAACTGGCAAAGGCGTTGATGAATTATTAGAAATGATTATTCTTGTAAGTGATTTAAAGGATTACAAAGCTAATCCAAATCGTCTTGGTATTGGAACCGTAATTGAAGCAAGACTAGATAAAGGACGGGGTCCAATTGCTACTCTTCTTGTTCAAAATGGAACTATTAAGGTTGGTGATATCATTGTTGTTGGTACAACATATGGTAAAGTTCGTTCAATGGAAGATGAACTTGGAAGATCAGTTTCAAGTGCAGGACCATCTAAACCAGTATCAGTAACAGGTCTTGTAGAAGTACCTTTTGCAGGAGAAAAGTTTATGGTTTTAAATGATGAAAGAAAAGCAAGAGAAATAGCAGAAGTTCGGGCTCAAAATAAATTTAATGAAGAAAAAGGTGTTGGCAAAGCAGCGTCTTTAACAGATTTATTTAAGAATGAAAATGCTGATAAAACGCTTAATTTAATCATTAAATGCGATGTTCAAGGTTCCATTGAAGCTATTAAGGGATTACTTGAAAAAATTAATATTGATGGTACTAATATTAATATAATTGGAGCTCGTGTTGGTGGTATTACAAATAATGACATTATCTTAGCGGTTGCCTCTAAAGCTATTATTGTAGGATTTAATGTTCGTCCAACATCGCAAATCAGTGATTTTGCTAAAGAACAAGGCGTTGAAATTCGCTTATACAATATTATTTATAAACTTCAAGAAGATATTGAGAAAGCGGTTAAAGGTCTTCTTGACCCAGTATTTGAAGAAAAAATTACTGGTCAAGCTGAGGTTAGGGAAATATTTAAGGTTAGTAGAGTTGGTACAATTGCAGGAAGTTATGTAACAAGTGGAACTATTTTTAGAAATGGTGGTGTTCGTTTAATTCGTGATAGTATTGTAATTTATACTGGTAAGATGGCTGGTCTTCGCCGTTTTAAAGATGACGTTAAAGAAGTTAAGTCAGGATATGAATGTGGTATTACAATTGAAAATTATAACGATATAAAAGTGGGAGATATAATTGAATGCTTTATTATGGAAGAAGCAGAAAGAGAGTAACTAATGGCATACAGAGTTGAAAGAGTTGAAAAGATTATTGAAAGGGAACTTGCAAATATTCTTTTTGATAGTACAAATAATAATAAATTAAAATATGTTTCAATTACTAAAGTTTCATTAACTAATGATTTATCAATTGCAACTGTTTATTATACAGTTTTAGGAAATTTAGGAGAAATTGAGTCAACAAAAGAAGATTTAGAGAAATCTAAAGGATATTTAAGAAGTCTACTTGCTAAGCGAATTGATTTGAGAAAAACACCTGAACTTTGTTTTAAATATGATGAATCTTTAGCTTATGGTAATCATATAAATGAAATTTTAGAAAATTTAAAAAAATAGATACTTCCCCTTTTAAAAGGGGAAGTACTTGTATAGGTGATATATGTCGCAAAATGAAGAAATTTTAGAAAGAATTAAAACAAAACTATCACTTGTGCCCAAGAAGCCTGGTTGTTATCAAATGTATAATAAAGATGGAGAAATTATATATGTTGGTAAGGCTAAAATATTACAAAATCGTCTAAAAAGTTATTTTACAGGAAGTCATGATGCCAAAACAACAAGAATGCTTCAAGATGTTGTTAATTTTGAATATATTATTACCCATTCTGAATTAGAAGCATTTTTATTAGAATCTAATTTTATTAAAAAAAATCGACCTAAATATAATATTTTACTAATGGATGATAAAACTTATCCTTATATTGTTTTAACTAAAGAAGAAAATCCTCGTATTTTATATACGAGAGATATTAAAAAAGAATTTAGAAAAAAAAATCAATATGTTTTCGGTCCCTATCCTAATGCAAAAGCTTGTAAAGATATTGTTGAGATTTTAAATAAAGTTTATCCATTTCGAAAATGTAATCATATTCCGAAAAAAAGATGTTTATATGCTCATTTAGGCCAATGTCTTGCTCCATGTGAAAATGATATTAAAAGAAGTGACTATGATGAAAATATTAAAAGTGTTGTACGTTTTTTAAATGGTAATAATACTGAACTTGTTGAAAGAATTAATCAGTTAATGATGGATGCATCAACGCAAATGCGCTATGAAGAAGCAATTGAATATCGAGATTTATTAACATCAATTGATACTGTGGTGGAAAAACAAACAATGGAATTAAATGATAATATTCCTAGGGATATTTTTGGCTATTTTCAAAAAGATGGTATGATATCAATTCAAGTTCTTCATATGCGTCTTGGAAAAATTATTGAACGTAATGGTGAAATTTTTGATTTGGTAGAAAATGTTGATGATGCAGTATTATCATATATTTATCAATTTTATGATAGTGGTTCAAATATTCATCCCAAAGAAATTATTGTACCATACCTTGAAGGAATGGAAATCATTGAAGAATTATTAAACATTAAGATGACAACTCCTGTCAAGGGTATTAAAAAGCAGTTATTAGAAAATGTAATGGAAAATGCCAAAAATAACATTGATAATTTAAAAAAATTACGCTTAATTGAAATATCTAAGACAATGGTACCACTACAAGAGCTTGCTAGAATATTAAATATTGAATATCCTAAAACAATAGAGTTATTTGATAATTCTAATATTCAAGGAGCTAGTGCTGTAAGTGCAATGGTTAAATATGTTGATGGTAAATCAGTACCCAAAGAGTATCGCAAATATAAGATTAAGACTGTAGATGGACCAGATGACTATCATACAATGATGGAAGTTATTGAAAGAAGATATCGTAGACTTCTTTTAGAAAAAGAAAAATTACCCTCTCTAATTATTGTAGATGGTGGTAAAACACAGATTAAAGCTGCTTATACTGTTTTAAAAAAACTGCATATTGAAGATGAAATTAATTTGATTGGTCTTTTAAAAGATGATAGACATAGAACAAGAGCCTTAATGACGACGAAATATGAAGAAATTACAATTGACAAAAAAAGTGATTTATTTTTATTACTAGAATCAATGCAAGATGAAGTACATCGTTTTGCCATAACTTTTTTTCAAAAAACGCATAATAAAAAGGCTTTAAATTCAGTACTAGATGAAATTGAAGGAATTGGCAAAAAACGCAAAGAAATTTTACTAACCTATTTTGAAACGATTGAGGATATTAAGAGTGCTTCAATTGATAAATTAAAGTCATTAGGATTTCCCAATGATGTTGCGAGAAACCTTTTATTAAAATTAAATCAATCAAGTAACCTCTAATTAATTTTAAGCATAATATACCAATGAAAGTGTGGGAAGAAAATGCCGATAAAGAGGTTTTTAACAATTAGAGAAAGACAAATTTTTGAACTATTAATTCAAAACAATGATACCGAAGAGATCGCCACAAAATTGAATATTAGTAGTAAAACAGTTCGCAATCATATATCAAATGTAATTCAAAAGTTAGGGGTTAAGGGAAGAAGCCAAGCAATATTAGAACTAATAAAAATGCATGAAATAACATTATGATTTTGTCGAAAGGAGTGAAAGTATGCGACTGGTATATGGCACTATAAGAGGCTTTAGCGACGATACAAGAATTTTTGAGATTCTTTTAAATCATAAAGTACAAATGTTTTATTTATCAAGAAGTCAATATAAAAAATTTAAACCATATATAAGTGAAGGACTAGTCGTTCACTTCACTTGCAAAGATGAAAGAATTGAACAAAGCGGATATAAAGTGTATGAAGTTATTAGTTTTGTTAAAATGATGAGGCATCTTCCAAGAAAGACGATTATCTATTATGATCTTTCAACAATTAAGCAAGGTGTAAAGAAAATTCTTAATCGAGATGGATATCGAATGTTTTTAGATTTAGAATTTACAATGCCTCCCCATGGATATAGTCATGGTGGTGGTTTTGTTTCGGAAATTATTCAATATGGATTTTATTTAGAAGATAGTGATGGTAATGCAATTTCAACAGATTGGGGAATGATAAAACCTAAACATCAAATTGGCATTAATTCAAGAACGGCTGAATTTTTAAAAACAACTGAAGAATCGATTAGAAATGCACCTTCTTGTTATAAGTTTTATAATAAATTTAAAGATATTTTATCACTATATCAACCAACAATTTATGTATGGGGTCGCAATGATATTATAATGCTTGATTCATTTTATCAAATTAACAATTTAAAACCGCTTGCGGATAGAAAAAAATTTGTCAATTTAATGCAAATTATTAAGAATTATTATGGAATTAAAACTGATATAGGATTATTTAATGCCTATCAATTATTTAATACAAAAGCCAAAACTGAACAAGATCATAATGCTTTAAATGATTCGATTGTCACATCAGGTGTTTTTCATCTTTTTCAAGAGGAATTAAATAACAATATTGAATAAAAAATGATTACAATTAAGCCAACTTAATTTTTAAGTAAATTGGTTTTATTGTAATCATTTTATTTTTTAATTATTAATAACATTAATAACAGGTACAATAAGAGGTCTTCGTTCAATCTTTTGATAAATAAATTGACTAAGTCCTGTAATAACTTGTTTTTCAAGAACTCTAATGTTAATATTTTTATGTTCTTTAAGACTATTAGTAAAAAGATCAAGAGTTTTTTGGCGAATACTATTTTCTAATGATTTAGATGATTCAAAGTCTGCAAAGCCACTAGATTTAACAACCACATTACCTATTAAACGCTTGTTTTTTGTAATAGTAAAAGTTATTGTTAAAAGTCCTTCATCTGCCATATGTTTTCTTTCCTTTAAAATATTACTATCAACATCACTTAAGGAAGCATCAATGTATACTTCTGATGCAGGAATTTTTTTCTTGAAAACTTTTGCCCCTTTATCATTAAAAGTAAGGACATCACCAGTATCAAGGACAAAGCAATTTTCTTTTTTAACACCAGTTTCACTAGCAATCTTAGCATGTTCTTTTAACATCAAATATTCACCATGAACGGGCATAAAATATTTTGGTTGCATAAAAGAAAGCATCATTCTAATTTCATTTTGTGAAGCATGACCAGTTGTGTGAGTATCTGTTAGAGGACTATTTTGAATAACATGGGCACCTGCATGAACTAGTTTATTGATGTTGCGGTTAATAAATAATTCATTACCAGGAATAGCTTTACTCGAATAAATGACAGTATCATTTGGCAATAATTTAATTTGTTTATGGGTTCCATTAGCAATTCTTGACAAGGCTGCCATGGGCTCACCTTGAGAACCAGTACAAAGAATTGTAATAAAGTCGGTATTTTGTTTTTTTAGTTCTCTTGAATTTAAAACCCATCCTTTAGGATATGTGATATATTTCAATTTACTGGCAATTTCAATCGTTTTTTCCATACTATGACCAAAAACAACAACTTTTCTACCTGAAGCAATTGATGCTTCTATTATTTGTTGAACTCGATAAACATTTGATGCAAAGGCTGCAACAATAATTCTTCCTTCAATTTGGGAGAAGAGATTCATCAAAGTAATACCTACTTTCTTTTCACTTGAAGAAAATTGGGAAATATTCGCATTTGTACTATCAGCCATTAAACAAAGAACACCCTCTTTACCAAGAGAAGACATTTTATAATAATTTGATTTTTCACCTATCGGCATAAAATCAAATTTAAAATCACCAGTATTGACAATATAGCCAAGGCGTGTTTTAATGGCAATTCCAAAAGAATCAGGAATACTATGATTGGTGCGAAAAAAAGAAATTTCAAAATGTTTATATTTATAGATAGAACTTTCAGTATATTCTTTTAGATTATAATTAATACTACTGAACTCTAACATCTTATTTTTTATAATGCCAATTGCAATGCCACTTGCATATATAGTTGGAATCTCTACTTGTTTTAATAAAAAAGGAATAGCACCAATATGATCTTCATGACCATGAGTAATAAACAAGCCGACAATCTTTTTTTGATTTTGTTTTAAATATGTAAAATCAGGGATAATGTAACTAACACCATGGACATCGTCGTCCGCAAACAAAATACCGGCATCCATAATAATAATTTCGTCATTACATTCAACGATATACATATTCATTCCAACTACGCCAAGGCCACCAAGAGAATAAAGTTTGATATCATTATTAGTTTTTTTACCTTTTTGTAAAGTTGTATTATTTTTCACAAATTTAATCCTTTCATAAAATTTTTATAATATCAAATTATTATACACTATTTTTAACTAAAAGTCAACTTGTTGAAATTAAGGATATTTTATGCTATAATTTGAAACAAAGAAAATATTGAGGTTCATATATGCATAAACAAATAGCTCTATTTTTTGATATTGATGGAACTTTATTTGATAGTAAAACTAAATCAATTTTGCCATCAACAAAATATATATTAGAGGAATTAAGAAAAAGACAAAACTATGATTTATATTTATCATCGGGCAGATCTTATGTTACACTTGGTACTCTTAAACCTTATGAAAAATATTTTAAAGGAATGAATTTAACCAATGGTCAAGAAATATATATTAATGATGATATATATTATGGTGATATGATAGATAAAAAAGTAATAGAGCAACTATTAAAGCGTGCAAGTGAAAATAATATTTCACTTGGTCTTATTTTGAAGGATGATATTGTTATCAACTTTTTTACTGAGGAAAGTTATCATAACTTTACAAATTATATTAAGGCTCAAGTTAAAAATCTTAATCATCAACCATTTGATACATCAAAAGAAGTCTTGCAAATTTGGCTTTTTGCTAGTAATGATATTGTTGATGAATATCGGAAAGAATTCACAACTTTAGATTTTATTGATTGGGGTAATTATGGAGCTGATGTTTTACCAAGGGGTTTATCTAAAGCCAATGGCATTAAAAAAATTGCTGATATTATGGGCTATCAAAAAGAGAATATGTATGCTTTTGGCGATGGTGACAATGATGCTTTCATGTTTAAAGAAGTAGGAACTAGTGTTGCAATGGGTAATGGTAGTATGCTTGCTAAAAAGAATGCAACAATGATTACTGATGATATATCTAATGATGGTTTATATAAAGCGATAAAGAAATTAAATTTATTATAGAAGAGGAAAAAATGAAATTTGTTAGTTGGAACGTAAATGGCCTTAGGGCTTGTATAAATAAAGGCTTTAATGAATTTTTTGATAAAATGGATGCTGACATTTTTGCTGTTCAGGAGACCAAAATGCAAGATGGACAAGCAGATTTGCAAAAAAAAGGTTACTATTACTATCTTAATAGTGCAATTAGAAAAGGTTATAGTGGAACATTAATTTATACCAAGAAAAAGCCTTTAAATGTTACATATGGTATAGGATTAGATAAACACAATGATGAAGGAAGAGTAATTACCCTAGAGTATGATAATTTTTATTTTGTTACAGTTTATTCGCCAAATAGTAAAGAAGGTCTGCAAAGAATTGCTTATCGGATGGAATTTGAAGATGATTTAAGAGAATATTTGGTAAAACTGAAACAAAAAAAAGAAGTTATTCTTTGTGGCGATTTAAATGTTGCTCATGAGGACATTGATCTTGCCAATCCTCAACAAAATCAGTTTCATCCTGGTTTTTCTAGGGAAGAACGAGATAAATTTAGTTTACTTTTGTCAAGTGGCTTTACAGATACTTTTAGGTATCTATATCCTCAAAAGGTAATATATTCATGGTGGAGTTATCGTTTTTTGGCAAGAGAAAAAAATATAGGTTGGCGTATAGATTATTTTATTGTTTCTAATCAATTGCAAGAGCATATCAAAGATTCTGATATTATGACGCATATTTTAGGTAGTGATCATGCTCCCGTTGTTTTAGAAATAAATTTATAATTTTTTATTGAAAAATAAATTTAAGTTTGTTATAATTGAAGTATAAATATAAAGGAGATAAAATGAAGACATTAGTTAAAGGCTGTTTTATGATGTTTATGATGTTATTTACTTATTTAGATGTAATGAGTTGTAGACCAATTTATAATAATATTGTGATTTATAATTACGATGGTTCTAAGTTTAGTTTACAACAAGAAGAAAAATTATCTAGATATTCTGATTATTATTATTCACAATATGATGAAATGTTTTTAGAGGGGTATACTTTTTTAGGATGGATTTCAACTAATCATTCATTTGAAACCATTGATGATATTTTGGCATTAGAAATAGATAAAACTTTTTTAGAACTCAGTGAAAAAATTGAAGGCACTTCTTATACTTCAATCAAATATTATCCACTTTTTATTGAAAATGAGAAATTGGATACCTTTTTACAAACATCAGAACTTGCCAAAGTTAAAATTGAGGTTATTACAATTCAAGATGGTAGTATTGGTGAAAGGGAAGAGTATGTAACAACGCTTTTTGAAACTTATGAAAGTTCAATAAATGCTCCGAAAGAACTTGCTGGATATCAATTTATTGGCTATTCTAAAAAAAGGGTTGAATATGACGATTATAAAACAGATGGTCTAAATGAGGATATAAAACTGAATATAAAAAGTAAAATTGAAAAAAGTAGAAGTATTGTTATTTATGCCTACTATCAAAGTATTTGAAAATGAAAATAAACACATCATTAAAAGTAAAAGTTTGGTTACTTTCTTTTCTTCATTTATTAGTTGATGGAATATGTGCATATACTGTCTTTAATAGACTTTATATTACTGAATCTAATACGATTATTGTTATTGTTTTTATTGGTTATAATACTTTAGCCTTTTTATCGCAACCACTATTTGGTTATATAATGGATAAAATAGGTAGAGAAAATATTTTTTTAACTATTTCTTTAATTATGTTGGTTGTTGGTTCTGCCTTTTCTTTACCTAGATATTTGAGTTTGTTTTTAATTGGAATTGGCAACGCTATTTTTCATATCGTGGGTGGCAAATATAGTATCTATCTTTCTCGTGGTAGACTTACCTATCTTGGTCTTTTTGTTTCACTTGGTGCTTGTGGGCTTGCACTAGGAACATATGTATATAAAAGTAGTATATTAAAAATATTTGTTGTTTTAACTCTTATTTTAGGGTGTATTTGCCACTTTCTAAAAGATGAAATAATAAATGTTGAACAAAAACCATCTTTTAAAATATTAGATAAAAAAAAGATTAGATTAATCATTCTGTTAGTAATTGCGGTAACAATTAGAGCTATAATGGGAAAGACAACAATTCCATTGTTTGAGGCAACACCTAATATGTTAATTGCAATCGCTATCTTTTCTAGTTTAGGTAAGGCACTTGGTGGAATTATAGCTGATTTTATAGGTATTAGATGGACTGTAATTCTTACACTTCCCTTATCTTTAGTGGGCTATTTTTTCTTTAGAAATAATTTATATATTTACCTTTTTGCTACACTTTTATTTAATACAACAATGCCACTTACTTTATTTTTATCAAATAAAATTTTGAAATATTATGAAGGGTTTAGTTTTGGACTTTTAGCTTCGGTTTTATTTATAGGTTATTTAATTGGAGAATTATATTTATATCTTAATCTTTCATATCTTCCCCTTTTGTGTGTTTCAATAATTCTGACTATTTTTATAATTTTATATGTGAATTGGAAAGTTGAAAAAAGGTTATGATATATGCATTAATTTTGACTTTAATAATTGAAAATTTGATGTTATTCATTTTAGGATATAAGGATTATCGAATATATGTATTATCTATAGTCATAAATACAATAACCAATCTTGCTCTTAATTCTTTTTTGTTAAGTTATCCTTTCCAAACATATTTGTTTTATGCAACGATATGTATAATTTTAGAAATTTTAATTTTTTTGATTGAAGGTTGTTTTTACATGATATATTTTAAGAACTTTAAAAAAGCTATAAAAATATCATTTATTTTAAATCTAACAAGTTTTTTAATTGGTCTTATTCTAAATTTTTTTCAAAATCTTGATTTAATAAAAGAAATAGTTTAATAATTATACTCTCTATAAATCAAAAAATACTAATAGTCTAAAGCGATTAGTATTTTTTATTTTAGTCAAAATATACAAAGTTCGACACATTTTTCTTTTTTACTATATTTATAATATAAGAAATACAAAAGTATTTTTAAAATATATCAAAAAGAAGGAGAAAAATATGTTTTTTGTTAAACCATTATCTTCAATTGTTACATCTGCATCTGATGTTCGTTGTGGATGTAAAATCAATTGTGATTGTAAGAAGAATTGTCCTTGTGATGGTGTGTGTGCTGCTAGTTAGTTTAGGGATAAAAGTATAATAAATTTTTATTATACTTTTTTTATAAAAAAGAAAGGAATAAAAATAAATGGAATTATCAAGGTATACAAAAATTAGGGAATATAATGAGGGATATTTAATTTATAATTTAAAGTATGGTGCACAAGTTTTTGCTTTAAAAAATGAAATGAATGATGATTTTAAATATTTAGTAAATCATCATTTTGATAAAATTACAAATAAAGAAATAAGAAAAATCTTTTTATATGATTCTAATATGGATGAAGTAGCAGAGGTGCTTGCGACATATTATACAACTTTTTTTGATTCATCATATTTAAGTTTTATTTTAATGCCAAATAATATTTGTAATTTTAATTGTATTTATTGCTATCAATCACATAATAAAAAATTCTTTTCTCAAGATACTATAAAAAACTTTATTAAAGCAGTTAAAGTATACCATTTTGAAAATGGACTCAAAAAGTTTAGAATAGAATGGTTTGGTGGTGAGCCAATGATGTCATTTGATATGATAAAAAAGATTACTTTAGAGTTGAAACCTTTTTTAAAGAAAATAATATTGAATATGAATATGCTATAACAACAAATGGTTCTTTGTTAACTCCTAACAATATTCAGTTTTTATTAGAAAATAAATTTAATTTTTTTCAAATTACAATAGATGGAAGTAAAGAAAATTATAATAAGAATAGACCAACAATTGATGGAAAAGGGACTTGGGATTTAATTTTTCGCAATTTAAAAAATTTAAAAGCTCATAATGATAAACAATTTACAGTCTATTTAAGGGTAAATTATAATTATGAGGTGATTGAAAATATAGATGAGTTACTGAAAAAGGTAACATTAGAGCTTGATGAAAGATTTTTGATATTTTTTCATTCAATTGGGAAATGGGGTGGAAAAAATGATGAAAATTTAGATGTAGTTGACTACCGGTTAGAGCCTTTTGCATTAAAATTTTTAGTAGAAAAGAAAATTCAATATGGATTAGACCCCATTGCTAATTGTAGTATCTTTTTTCCCTATGAAGGAGTATGTTATGCTTCTAAGCCATATTCTTTTACTTTGGGAATCGATGGTAAATTGCGAAAATGTAATGAAGAAAATAGCATAAAAGATAAATTTAATATAGTTGGAACGATTGAAAATGGTAGAATTGAGATAGATAGAGCTAAATTGGCAAAATTTATTTTACCTAATGGGACATATTCCTTAAAAGAAAAATGTAATAATTGTGAGTTTTTACCATTATGTTGTGGTCAAGGATGTCCTGTTAATCGATTAGAAACAGGAAAGGATTCTTGTCATAGTGCTTTTACAATACTTGATGATTTGTTGTATTTAAGAATAAAGTATTTGATGAGAAAAGAAGAAAATGAAAAAGAAAAAATTGAAGCGTCAAAAATATAGTATAAAAAATGCATTGAGTGATGCAAAATATATGATATCTTTTATTTGGAAAAGTGATAAAAGTTTATTTACTTTAAAACTTATTGAAATACTATTATCTTGTTTTTCCATTTTAATCAATATGTTTTCATTAAAAATTATAATCGATCAATTATTATCAAACAATTCTTTTAGGGATATTATTTTTACTATTGTTATATTACAATTGATTACACAAATTATTTTTTCTTTTCAATTATTAGTAGTTAATGTTTTGATTCCTAGAAAAGAATATCAAATGCGAAATAGTTTACAAAATATATTTATTAAAAAAGCAACTCAATTAGATTTAAAAAATTATGAAGATACAAAATTTTATGATGATTATACTAAAGCTTTAAAAATGGCCGATTCCAAGGCTTTAAATTACTTAGATTTTCTTAAAGATATTATTTCATCGGTTCTAAATTTAATAATTTCATTAATGGTTGTCTCTTTTTTAAATATATATATTGTTTTATTTATTATTATAATTGCTATAATTACAATTTATGATCAAAATAAATCTTTAAAATTATCTTCTAAATTATATGAAGCAGAAGAAACTATCAATAGAAGTACAAATTATATTAAAAAAATTTCTCATGAGGTCAGATACGCCAAAGAAGTAAGAATTTTTAATTTAACAAATTTTTTGATTGATAAAATTAATTATGCTTTCAATAAAAAATATAAATTTTATAAAAATACAAATGGAAGATATTGGCGATTAAAATATTTTGTCTCATTTATTAGAGATTTTTTAATTGTCATTGGATTATTTATTTATATTGCTTTTTTGGTAGTGATTAGAAAAGAACTTTCAGTAGGTGACTTTTCTTTAGTCATAACTTCAGTATTATCAATTTCAAATTACATTGGTATTCTTAGTAATTCACTAGAAGACTTAAAATTTCAAGGTGAATACTATGTTTCACATTTAAAAAAAATATTAGAATGCAAAATAGAAATCGAAAATTATACTAGTGATTTAAAATTAGATTCTAATTGTTCCCATACTATAGAATTTAAGGATGTTTGGTTTAAATATCCTAATCATGAAAAAATAATTTTAAAAGGTATAAATTTTAAAATAGAAAAAGGCGAAAAAGTTTCAATCGTTGGAAGAAATGGTGTGGGTAAAAGTACAATTGTCAAATTATTATTGAGATTATACGATGTAACATCAGGTCAAATTTTAATTGATGATGTTGATATTAAAAAGTATGATATTGTAAGTCTTAGAAAATGTTTTTCAGTTTTAATGCAAGATTATAATATATACTCATTTACAGTATTTGAGAATATTATGATGAATCAGTATAATAAAAAAGATGAAGAAATTGTGAATAATTTACTCAAAATGTTTCATTTGAATCAATATATATCCGAATTTGGTAATCCACAAGATGTATATATAAATAGAGAATTTGATGAAAAGGGTATTTATTTTTCAGGTGGTCAGTCACAACAATTGGCCATAATAAGAGCATTAACGCTTGGTGGATCCATTACATTATTTGACGAACCTAATAGTTCATTAGATCCAGTTGCCGAATATGAATTGAATTTACAAATTCTTAATAAAATAAACAATAAAACAATTATATTTATTACTCATCGATTAACAACGGCAATTATGTGTAATAATATTTTATATATTGAAGAGGGAATGGTTATGGAACAAGGTGATCATAATAGTTTAATTCAAAAAAATGGTAAATATGCTGATATGTTTCATAAGCAAAATGCCATTTTTAAAATTATAAAGGAATTAGAAGATGCTATATAAAATATGTGAGTATACCTTTGAAAGTGAGATCGAAATTAAAGATTTAGATTCATGTATTACTAAAGGAAAAATACATTATAAAATTAATTTTCATTTTATAAATCACCTTTCTCTTTCAAAATACTGCCAAATTAGTTATGAAGAAGATGTTTTTAATATTGAATTAGTTATAATTCAATATATAATCCATACTAAACAAAATAGAATAGATGTATATTGCAATAATATAAATGATTTTTCTTCGACTATATTTAATATCCCTTTATCTATGATTGCACTTAGTAATAATACTTTATTATGGTATTCTTAATCGCTATTATTTCATCGATATTTATGAATCAATAATATTTTATAAAAGAAATAAAAATAACATTGATATGGATGTATTATTGCATTACTTTAAACAAAATAAAAGTGAACATATTTTTTTATATTTTATAGCAACATTAAATAAATTTTCACCTATATTGAAATATGTAAATCAAAGTGATATGATTAATAATCATAATAAAATGCAAAAAGAATATGATTCTGATTATTTAGCATTAGATATAAAAGAAGGTATGTATTCAAAAAAGAATAGAATAGTACAGTATAATGATAATAATAGAATGAAAAGACCTAATTACTATTATCCATCAATTTTATCTAAACCTCAAATGGTTAAAAAAATATCGAACTATAATGATGCATTTTTAGAAAAAGAATTTATTGTAATGTATGGTGAGGCGAATATTCAATATAATGTTTATCAAACAAACTGTGATTTTTTGATAATTTTAAATAATATAGATTTAGATGGAAATTATATTATAGAATTATGTTTTTATAATACGAATATAGGTTCTGAAGTTTTAAATGATATTTATCAAATAGATTTGAAAAATAGAAAATTTGAATATAATTCGAATAAAGTATATATTCAATTTGATAATGACAATCAGATATTGCTTCTTTCTCTAAAATATGATAATATTCAAATATATGAAAAAAAATATATTTTAATGTCAATCATTGTTAAAGAAAGACTATCTGATACTTTAAATCAAATTATTGTATCAAAGGGATGGTATACATCACCTGTGAAGTATTATATTGCATAATATAAAAACAATCTTCTTATAAAAATTAGGAAGATTGTTTTTATGATATATACTTGTTTATGCATCGTTATTTTTAAATTTGACCGCAGTTGAATTAGGCAAAATTTCAAAAGGATTTTGGTGATTAATACGATCTACAAATAAGATGCCGTTTAAATGATCGTATTCATGTTGAAAAACAACTGAGATATAGTTTTTAAGTCGTAACCTTGTGTGAACAAGGTTTCCATGATTATATAAATACGTTTCGACAGTGACCCGTTTAGCTCTATGCACATATCCATTGACATCGCGATCAACAGAAAGACACCCTTCGCCACCTTCTAAATAAGTTTTTTCCTCAGAGTAACTTAAAAGTTTAGGATTAATCATGGGATAAAAATGAAGATTTCCTTCTTCATCATAAGCAAGAATAACTAATATTTTTTTATTTATTCCAATTTGGGGTGCCGCAAGTCCTACGCCAGGTCTTAAATTATATTTATTAGCAAGTTCATCATCTTGAGAGTTTATTAAATACTCAATCATATTTTTAATTGTTTTTTCATCTGTTTCTGTTAAAGGAAATTCTACATCACAGCATTTTTGGCGAAGAATAGGATTTCCTTCTTTAATAATATCTTTCATTAAAATCATAATTTAGTTACCTCTTTAAATTAATTATACTAAAAAAAATGAATAAAAGAAATAAAAAAGACTTAATATTTGAAAAAACTCAGATTAAGTTTAAATTTATTTTTTAAGTTTACGAATCTAATTCTATTGGATGATTTACATAGTTGAACCGATATTATTATAAATAATAACATTAGAATGTTTAATTAAAGAATTTATGCCATTTATTGTAAATGACATTGTAACATTTATTTGGGATTTTACTAAAAATCTATTATCTAAAGTTATATTCAATTGGTTAATTGTAAATTGGTTTATTTTTGTTCCCATACTTGTAAGGCTACTAACTATATGATTTATATATTCATCTAAAGGTATAGTTTTTATTTTGGTTCAAACTTGATTATTTAATAAATATAAGGTAATTTCATAATTGTTAATTTTAGTAAATATTTTATTAATAGTTTCATTAGATATGGTTTCTACTAGTACTTTGTTTGGTCATATTTTAATCATTTGCAAAAATTTACATTTTTATAACCAGTCTTTATCCGTTAATAATCTGTTTTTCATTTGTTTTTATAGTTAGTAAGGTACAAATAATTGTAAACACAATCAATAGTAATTTAAATTTTTGCATATTTTTTTTCAATTTCAAATAAATTGATAATTTCATTATACTCACTTAATTGAATTAAAGTAGTTTATTTATGGTAATTTAATCAAAAAAGGTTCCCATTAGAACCTTTTTGAGAGTTTGGTTTAAATTACCAACGTGCAGTACCAATAATTACTAATAAAATGAATAACACAAGGATTAAAGCGTAGCCGTAACCACCAAATGTGTTGCCTGTGCCACAACAAGGATTAGTTTGTGCGCAACAATTATAACCATAGTTAGGTTGATACATAGTTTCCCTCCTTTTTTGAAACTGTCTCGTTTCTACTTTATAGTATGCATAAATCTTTGTAGTGTTAATTCTTTTGCCTAAATGATAATTTTTGTGTTATAATAAATATGGTGAATAATATGAAAAGTAGTAAACATATAAAATTAAAGGTTGATAACATTAAAGAAAATAATGATAGTTATAATATTGATTATGATATCTTTACAACGGAAGAAATTATTAAAATTATTAATTTTTACAATAATGTATTAAAATATGTAAAGCATAAAATAAGTTTTGAAACACTAAAAATGTCTTATTTGGAATACCGAATGACGATTAATAGTATTGCATTAGAAAAACGATATAATAAAGATTTTTACGATAAAACGGGAATATCAATTTATCATCTTATGAAAAATTTGAATTAGATTGATTATTATCTCGTACTCCTAAAAAGCTTTCAAGTCGATTTATGCGCTGATATAAATCATTAATTTCTCGCTTAAGTTCATTTATTTCTGTATTCATCATATTAAAATCATATTGATTGGTGTTTGGCTGCATATAGTTAGGTTGCTGATATGGTTGATTTAGATAGGGATTAGGATATGATGGATTATAGTTATTATTTCTTTGTCCATTTTTTTTTAAAAATTGAAACATAATATTTCTCCTTTCACTTGTATTCTATGTTTTTTTCAAACTTTTGTCACAAAAAAATTGTAATATTAATAAATTAAAGTAGGGAGGAATTTAAAATGGCAAGCAGAATGGATGAATTTAGAGATTTTGTTGCAAGATATCCAGGCATCAAAGATGATGTTTTAAATGGTACATATACATGGCAAAAAGTATATGAAAATTGGGTAATATTAGGCGAAGGCGATCCAATGTGGCAAAAGTATCAAACAATTGCAAATAAAACAACAAAAACTAACGCAAATACAATTGAAGATTTATTATCACAAACAAGTATCAAAAACGTAATTAATTATGTGAAAAAAATTGATCCCGATTCAATAAGTAAAACTTTAAACACAATTCAAAAAGTATTACAGATTACCCAAAGTTTTGGAGGTAAGCCGACAGGAATTTATAATAATAACTATAATAGTTGGTGGGATTAATGGTAAAAAGTGTTTTAGATAAAATTTATTCAAGTGAAATTTATACTAATTATTTAAGATATAATCCTAAATGGTATATTTATTTGAATCAAGATCCCTTAACGATAAATGATTTTGAAAAAGAAGTGAAAACCAATTTAAAAATGACATCAAGCGATAAAATTGCAAATTTAAAAAAACAAATTGATTTTATTAATGGTATGATTAAATATTTCAATAGTTAACAAGTGTCAAGTTAAAATACTTGACACTTGTTTTTAAATATGCTATACTATTTTTGTATTAAATATAGGAGGTACAAATTCATGGTAAGATTAAGATCTCAAAGATATGGATCAAAAAAGAATCCTTTTTATCGTATTGTAGCAACCGATTCTCGCAATCCTCGTGATGGTCGTTATATTGAAGTTGTGGGAACATATAATCCACTAACTAATCCTGCTACTATCAAATTCGATACTGAAAAAGTAATGAAGTGGTTAAAGGCAGGCGCAAAACCAACTGATACTGTTAAGTCACTACTTACAAAAGAAGGATTAATTGTTAAATTCTTAGAAGAAAAAGCCAAAGCTGAATAGGTGATAAAAATGGCTGAACTTAATTATGAAAGCTTAGTTGCCCAATTAATCAAGCCACTTGTAACCCATCCTGATGAAGTTTGCACAACTAGTTTTATAGATGAAGATAAAGTTTTAGTTAAAGCTTTGGTTCATCAAGATGATTTGGGAAGAGTTATTGGTAAAAAGGGTCGAGTTGCAAGTGCAATTAGAACGATAGCTCATGCGGCAGCTATTCGCCAAAAACAAAGTCTGGAAATAGAATTTGATGCAAAAGAGGATTAACATTTTATAAATAAAGACATTTTATAATGATAAAATTCTTATAAAATGTCTTTTTATTAAGCCTAATAATTGTAATAAAAAAATATATTGGTATAATATATAAACGTATAAACATATATTTATATATAGAGGTTAAAAAAATATGGAAGCCATAAATGTAAATTCAATAAAAAATTTAGCTACAACTCTTAATTTATTAGGAGATATTGTTCGATTAGAGATAGTTATATATTTATTAACACAAGAAAGTAGTGTGAATCAACTAGCTGATTATTTAAAAATAAGCCAACCCTTAGCTTCACATCATTTAAGGCTTTTAAAAGATGCGAAGATAGTGGAAGCGAATAGATATGGTAAACAAATAATATATCGTTTAAAGAATGACAAAATTAAATCTTTTATAGAACATACTCTTAATAGTGAGGTGATAAAATGATTCAAGTTAAGAATTATCAACTTTTAAAAGTTACGGGAAATAAAAATTTTAAAAGAATATGCAACGAAATCAAAAAGATTGATCCAATTAAATCAGTCTCTATTGAGAATAGTAAAAATGTAATACATATTGAGTACGATTCGGTTTTAGAATTATCCGAACAAGAATTATTTAAAATAGAAGAACTGATTTTAAGAGCTATTCATGAATATGAAAAAAAGGCCATGATTATTAGGATTGATAATAAAGAAAAGTATCGTAAAGTTTTATATTTAAAAAATTTAGATTGTGCCCATTGTGCGGCAAGAATTGAAACAATTGCTAAAAAATCATTAGATTATGAACAAATTATTGTTGATTTCTCAACTGGTAGATTTATAATTGAGACTTATAGTAAAAATGTTATGGATAATCTATTTGCAAATGTGAATCGAATTGCTCATCATGTAGATGATCGAATTGTTGTTATTGATAGCAAAATTCATAAACTTCAACGCTTTGAAGATGAGAAAAAAATTTCTAAAAAAACTGTTATTACTTTTTCATTAGGCCTAACTATTTTTATTATTATGAGTATAATTAGTGCCTTTCTTACAATTCCTTTTTATTATTATATTGTTCCTTATCTTTTAATTGGCTATTCTGTTTTAAAAAGATTCTTTAAAAATTTATTTAAAGGTCATATATTAGATGAAACCTTTTTAATGAGTGTTGCAAGTATTGGAGCTTTTTGTACATCTCACGCAAGTGAAGCAGTAATGGTTGTTGCCTTATACCAAGTTGGTGAATTCTTACAGAATAAGGCAATTAATCATTCAAGGCGCTCTATCAAAGATTTGTTAGATTTTGATGTAAAGACAGCAAAATTAAAGTTGGATACCGAGATAACTGAAGTGGATGTTGAAACACTGATGCCTGGTGACATTGTTATTGTAAATAAGGGTGAAATTATACCAACCGATGGAATTGTTGTCAATGGTAAAACCAATATTGATACTAAAAATTTAACAGGGGAAAGTATGTTAAGAAGTGTGGATGTAGGTAGTGAAATTTTAAGTGGTAGTGTTAATATGGGGAAAATCATTGAAATTAAAGTTACCAAACCATATGGTGATTCGATGATTTCTAAAATTATGGATTTGGTGGAAAATGCTACTAGCAGTAAAGGAAAAGTTGAAACAATGATTACTAGTTTTGCCAAATATTATACACCTATTGTAGTGATTTTAGCATTAGTGATATCTGTTATTGGTAGTATTTTTGATACTAGTAATTTTAGACATTGGATTTATACCGCAATGGAATTTTTAGTAATATCATGTCCTTGTGCTCTTGTTATATCGATTCCACTTTGCTATTTTTCTTCAATTGGAACTTGTAGTAGAAGAGGAATTCTTGTTAAAGGAAGTAATTATATTGAAACTTTGAATAAGGTAGAAAATGTTGTTTTTGATAAAACTGGAACTATTACAAAAGGAGTTTTTAAAGTTGTCAAGGTTGTCCCAATGGTTGAAGAATTAACGGAGGAAAGACTATTAAATTTATTAATTCATGCTGAGTATTATTCTAATCATCCAATTGGGATTTCAATTGTTGATAATTTTGGTCGTGATAAAATTTTTCCAGAAATTATCACAGATTTTCAAGATATTACAGGTGGAGCCAAAGCTACAATCAATGGTAATAAAATTTTAGTAGGAAATGATAAATTGATGAATGCAAATAAAATTGAATTACCTCAAATTGAAAGTTGTAATTTAATTGTTCACGTTGTAAAGAATAAAATTTATCAAGGATATGTTGAAATTGGAGATGTTATCAAAGAAGAGGCACTTATAACGATTAAAGATCTTCATAAATATGGTAAAAAATGTTTTATGTTAACTGGTGATTCAGTAGCAATTGCTAGTAGTGTAGCTAAACAAATTGATGTTGATGGATATCATGCAGAATTACTTCCTCATCAAAAAGTAGAAATTTTAGAAGAAATAAAAAAGCAATCGACTGGGAAAACCATTTTTATTGGTGATGGTATCAATGATGCTCCTGTTATTGCAAGTGCAGATATCGGAATTGCAATGGGAAATACGGGAAGTGATGCAACAATTGCGATTGCTGATATGGTAATAATGGGTGATAATTTATTAAAGATTAACGAAGCATTTAAAATTGCAAAATATACGAAAAGAAAAGTAGTTCAAAATATTATTTTAAGTTTAACAGTTAAATTTATTGTAATGATTCTCGCAATTTTATTGGTTTTTTTTGTTACAAAAGATGGTGAAAAAATGGAACTACCACTTGGTATTGCTATTTTTTCTGATGTAGGAATCTCGCTTTTAGCAATTTTAAATTCATTACTAATTATGAGATTGTATCACAATAAACAAGATTTTAAAGAGGTAGCGACAAATGAAGAACGATAGATTAATAAATATTGGTAAAATCATAGGTGTTTTTGGAATAAAAGGTGAATTAAAAATTTATTCTGAAAGTGATTTTATTGATTATCGTTTTAGAGTAGGAGCGCATATTTATCTAAAAAATAAAAAGATAGCAAAGGAAGTAGTGGTTACTTCAATGAGAATTCATAAAAAAACTATTTTAATTCAAATTGATAATCTAAATGATATTAATTTAGTTTTTGATTATATTGGTTGTGATATTTATGCTAAATATGAGGATATGCCAACTTTAGGTTTAGGTGAGTATTATTTAGATGATTTAATTGGATTAAAAGTGTTTGATGAAAATGACAATAATTTAGGTGAAGTTTTAGATTTTATTGAAGTACCACAAGGATACATTTTAGAAATAAGGACGAAAGGTGATAAAATATTAATTCCTTTTGTTGATGAATATATTATAAATATTTTAGAAGATAAAATAGTTGTAAAGGTAATAGATTTATGTTAGTAAGATTTGATATTTTAACCCTTTTTCCTGAAATGATTGAGGGAATTATTTCTAGTTCGATTCTTAAAAGAGCAATTGAAAAACAGATAATTGAGATTAATATTATAAATTTTCGTAATTATTCTACTAATAAACACTCGACCGTAGATGACTATTCTTATGGTGGGGGAGCAGGAATGCTTATAAGTGTTGAACCGATTCACTTAGCAATGAAAGATATTGTTGGTTTTGAAAAGGCTCATAAAATTTTAACTTCACCTAGTGGAATTTTACTGAATCAAAAAAAAGTTGAAACTCTTAGCAAATATAAACACTTTATAATTATTTGTGGTCATTATGAGGGGATTGATGCAAGAATTTTAGAATATATTGATGAAGAAATATCAATTGGTGATTATGTCTTAACTGGTGGTGAAATTCCCGCTTGTGCACTTGTTGATGCTATTTCACGTTTGATCCCTGGTGTAATTGGTGATGAGTCAAGAAGTGGTGAATCATTTACTATGGGGTTATTAGAATATCCTCAATATACAAGACCAGCAATTTACGATAATAAAAAAGTACCAGATATTCTTTTATCTGGTCATCATGCTAATATTGAAAAGTGGAAAAGATATCAATCATTAAAGAAAACTTATCATCAAAGACCAGATTTGCTTGCAAAATATACTCTTTCAGAAAATGATATAAAAATGTTAGAGGAGATTAAAAATGAAAAAGATTAGTCTAATTTTCGTGATTTTAATACTGCTTGTAACGATTTCTAGTTGTAAAGAAACGACTGATTATGAAATAGGAGAAGAACGAGCTTTTATAGACGCAATATATAAATATATTGATTCTAATAAAAAAAATTATTGTTTAATTGATGTAAGAGATTTAGATGAAGCTTTTGCGAAAGGTCATTTTCGAGGATTTATTAATTATGATATTGAAAAAGGGAATATTGATGAATTTATTTATAAAATAGAAAGTATGTATTCAAAAGACAAAGCTATTTTTATTATAGATGAGGATGGCAGTTGGGTTCAACAATTACAACAAGCTTTAAAAAAGGTAAATTATAAAACGGTTATAATTTATCTTGGCGGATATCAAAGATTAGAGAAAGCAAATCAAAACGATTTTGAAATTATCACGGGAAAAGATGATTGTGGATGTTGAAGAAGTCTATAAAATAAATAAAAACGGATATATTAAATTCATAAACAATATATCCGTTTTTTATAATTTTATTTTTTATTTAAAAGTTTTATTGAATAATCATCAACTACAATTATTTTATCTTTATAAAGAGCACCAACCGCTCTTTTAAAAGCACTTTTACTCATTGGGAAAAATTTTTTAATTTCTTCAGGAGAAGAAGCATTTCCAAGATGGATAATACCACCCATTGTTTCTAAATAGTTTAAAATTATTTTAGAATCATCAAATCTAGCCAATTCTTTTTGTTTAATAAAACTACCATTAGCTTCCCCATCTTTATTAATATTAATAATATCAACATCAACGATTTCACCTAAATGATATTTTTTTCTCATCATACTTTTATGTACGTATATGTACTGAAAAGTATTTGTATAAAGACCAATTCCATCACTCAAAAGCCTACAAACAGTGGCTGTTACTTTTGTTCTAGTACTGAGAGGTTCTATTTTTAAATTTTTTAAGTCATCTTTATTTATGATTTTAGCAACCAGTTGATCTTTTTTAGCCTTAAGGATACATGGTAATTTCTCGGAAACTTTTGGCCATGCTAGTTTATTATTAGGTAAATAGTCATTTGAAAGTAAAATATCTTTAGCAATTCCAATATTAACAAAGACTCCTCCATCACAAATATTAACAACTTCAACAAACCCTAATTTTTTAGTTGTAATCAGTGGTTTCTCCATTGTCGCACAAAGTCTTTTTTTTTGATCATAATATAAAAAGGCTTCAATTTTTTCACCTATTTTTAGTTTTCTTGTTGCCTGATTGAAATGCAAAAAAACATAGTTTGTTAAGTGAATATCATCAGGGCTTAAAGTATAACTGATATCTGTTTCTCTTTTTACAATAAATTTTCCAATTTCACCAATTTTTAGCATATGATATTCTCCTTATGTTCATTTATTATATCATAATTTTAATAAAAAGTATTAAAAAAGCATAAATATAAATGAAAATGTTTTTATGAAAACTTTTCATATTTACAAGTTTTACCAAATATGATATAATAATATTAGAAGGAGATAAGAATATATGAAAAATTTAAATGGTTATATTAAAAAATTAGAAAAAGGTATGGAAGATAAATTATTCTTTTTAAGGCATATTGATATAAGTGATTATTCTTTAGTAGTTGAATTTGGTTGTGCTAATGGTAGACTACTTAGAAGAATTGAGTCAGTAATAGATAGAAGTGCCACCAAACTTGTTGGCTTTGATATTAATGAAGAAATTATTATGATTGCTAAAAATATTTCTCCTGAGATTACTTTTACTTCTAAATGGGAAGATGTTTTAGCTTTATTAGAAAATACTCCTAAAAAAAGTTTAATAATTTTTAGTAGTGTATGGCATGAAATTAGTCAAGAATATTATGAAAATATTTTTAATGAAATGAAAAAATTTACAACAATTGTGATTCGTGATATGAAAGCACCAATTAAGGGAGCCGAGCCAATTGATGCACCAACAAGGGATCGAATTAAAAAAATGGTTCCAGAATGGCAATTTAATGAATTTGAGGAAAAATGGGGAAGAATTGATAATAAAAAAACGTTGTATCGCTTTTTATTAATGTATACTTATTTAGATAATTGGGATAACGAAATTAATGAAGATTATTTTTCAACACCATGGGCTGAAATTAATTGGGCTTTGGAAAAAGATTATGATGTTATTTATTTGAATTCATATACATTAGAGTATAAAAAAGATATGATTGCGAAAATGTTTGATCATCATATGAAGGATATTACTCATCATCAAGTTATTTATACTAGAAAATAATCATAGAATAGCAATCTTATTACTTGATAAATAAGTAAAAATATGGTATAATACGTAATGGTGTAGTACTTACGACTATATCAAAGCACAATATTCCGCTGGTATACCATAAATAGTAATAAGTTGTATACGTATGAATTTTGGATGATAAGGAGAGTTAAATATGAGTCAACAATTACTTAATGCGGTTACAAAAAGTTATATGAAAACTGATATTCCTGAATTCCGCGCTGGTGACACTGTTAAAGTACACGTAAGAATCAAAGAAGGCGAAAAAGAAAGAATTCAAGTTTTTGAGGGTCTTGTTATTTATCGTCATGGTAAAGAAGGTATCAGTGCTACATTTACTGTACGTAAGATGTCTTCTGGAGTTGGAGTTGAAAAGATTTTTCCGCTTCATTCACCAATGATTGCTAAAATTGAAGTTGTACGTCTTGGTAAAGTTCGTCGAGCTAAACTTAGTTATATTCGTTCGTTATCAGCAAAAGCTGCTCGTATTAAAGAGCGTAGATAGTTAACTTGCAAAAAATCAAATAGAAGTGTTTTTAATCTTCTATTTGATTTTTATTTTTTATAAAGTTATTTGTATCATTTTAATTGACATTTTGCATATAATATATTATAATACTAACGGTTGAATAACTATTCAACTGTTAATTAAAAAGGAAGTGCATATGATGAGTGATAAATTATTAGATTGCAAAAATAATTATACCCATGATGATAAAATTGAACATGCTAAAAATTTAATGCCTAGTGAGGAAAATTTATTTTTTGTTACAGAACTATTTAAAGTTTTAGGAGATGAAACAAGGACAAAGATATTATCTGTTTTAGTTGAGGATGAACTTTGTGTTTGTGATATTGCTAAATTATTAGAGATGACGAAATCTGCCATATCACATCAATTAAAGGTTTTAAGATTAGCAAGGTTAATTAAATCAAGAAAAGTTGGTAAAGAAGTTTTTTATTCACTCGATGATGATCATGTGTTAAAAATTTATAAAATGGCGATTGAACACGTCACGGAATGAGAGGAATTTAGATGAAAAAAATTTATAAATTAGAAGATTTAGATTGTGCTAATTGTGCTGCAAAAATGGAAAGAGCTGTAGCAAAAATTGAAGGAGTAGCTTCAATTCATATTAGTTTTATAACACAAAAAATGACAATTGAAATAGATAATGCTAAAGTGGATGAAATTATGAGAGAAGTCATTAAAACTTGTAAAAGAATTGAACCTGATTGTACAATCATTTTATAAAAAGAATGTATTAGGAAATAAAGTTTATGGGTAAGAAGGAAAAGAAAAATTTAGTTCGTATCCTTATAGCTTTATCAATGTTTATAATTATCTTAATCATTGATAAAACGATAAATTTAGGAACTATTATTTCGGGTCAATTAGGTTGGTTTTTGCCATTTATTTTATATTTAATCGTTTATATTATAATAGGTTATGATATTTTATGGAGAGCATTTCGTAATATTTTACATGGTCAAATTTTCGATGAAAATTTTTTAATGTGTATTGCAACTCTTGGTGCTTTTTCACTAGCAATTTATTTAGGAATTAGTGGAAATGCTATTGAGGGCTTTGATGAGGCTTGTGCAGTTTTATTATTTTATCAAATAGGTGAATTTTTCCAAGATTATGCAACTAGAAAATCAAGAAAGTCTATTTCTTCTTTAATGGATATTCGTCCTGATTATGCGAATTTAAAAAAAGATCAAATTGTGGAAAAGGTTGATCCTACTGAAGTAAAAGTTAAAGATATAATTGTAGTAAATCCAGGTGAAAAAATACCTTTAGATGGTATTATCATAAAAGGTTCTTCTACTTTAGATACAAAAGCTTTAACAGGTGAGTCATTACCAAGAGATGTTGGCGTCAATGATGATGTAATAAGTGGGTGTGTTAATTTGACATCACAGATTGAAGTTGAAGTTTGCAAAGAATTTTATGATTCAACAGTTTCTAAAATATTAGATCTTGTGGAAAATGCTAGTAGTCAAAAATCTAAAGCTGAGAATTTTATTACTAAATTTGCAAAATATTATACGCCAATAGTAGTGTGTATTGCTTTAGCCCTTGCGATTATTCCTAGTATTATAACTAAAGAATGGTCAGTTTGGATATATCGTGCATTAAGTTTTTTAGTTGTATCTTGTCCTTGTGCTTTAGTAATTTCAATCCCCCTTTCATTCTTCGCTGGTATTGGTGCTTCTTCACGATATGGTATTTTAATAAAGGGCTCTAATTATTTAGAGAAATTAAATAAAGCAAATATTTTTGTTTTTGATAAAACAGGTACCTTAACCAAAGGTAATTTTGTAGTCACAAAAATAACACCAATTGAAAGAAAAGAAGAAATTATATCTTTAGCAGCTATTGCAGAACAAAATTCTAATCATCCAATTGCAAAATCGATTATTACTGCTTGTCATCAAGATTTAGAAAAAGATTACATTTTAACAAATATTGCAGGACAAGGAGTTATTGCAAAAAAAGGAAAGGATGTTATTTTTTGTGGTAATGAAAAGTTAATGATAGAAAAAGGTATCATCTTTGTAAAAGAAGAAGCTTTAGGAACAGTGATTTATGTTGCCAAAAATGATGAATTTATTGGTTCAATTTTGATAGAAGATGAAATAAAAGAAGAAACAAAAGATGTTATTAGTGAATTAAATAAAATGAATTGTAAAACTATTATGCTTACAGGTGATAATGATGAAATTGCCAAAAAAGTAGCTAAAGAGGTCGGCTTAACAGGTTACAAAGCATCCCTTCTTCCTCAAAATAAAGTAGAAGAAGTAGAAAAATTATTAAATAATAAAAAAAACAAAGAAGTATTATGTTTTGTTGGTGATGGTATTAATGATGCACCTGTTTTAATGAGGGCAGATATTGGCATTGCTATGGGAGTAGTAGGTAGTGACGCGGCAATTGAAGCATCAGATATTGTTTTAATGAAAGATGATTTGCGTGGCATTTCAGTAGCAAAAACAATTGCCCAAAAAACGATGGCCATCGTTTTTCAAAATATTATTTTTTCCATTGCCATAAAAGTTATCATTTTAATCTTATCTGCTTTGGGTATTACAAATATGTGGTTTGCCGTATTTGGTGATGTAGGTGTATCTGTCCTTGCAATTTTAAATGCAATGAGAGTGAATACAAAGTATAAATTATATAAAGATATAAATGTCGTTAATTTAAGTAATTAACATGAGTAAAATCTATATTTAATAAATCTATAAAAGTTATTAAATATAGATTTTTTTAACGTAATTTTAATTATTACTTTCGTATTTATATAAGTGAAGGAGGCATTAAATATGTCATATAATATTAGAAAATTTTTATTTATTAATATAATTTTTATTATGCTCTTTTTGAACGCTTGTAATAACTCCCCCGAGTTAAGTTCTGATTCTAATGCTTCCTTCAATATTGGTAACCAAGAATATTGTATGGTAGATATTAGGGGTGAGGTGATATATCCTGGTATATATAAAATAGAAGTTGGATCTTTAGTAAATGATGTAATTGAACAGGCTGGGGGAGTTACCATAAATGCAAATTTAGATAATATTAATTTAGTTAGTATTATTAGTGAGAATATTAAAATTGTTATTCCTTCTAATAAAGTTAATAATTTAGAACAAGAGAAAATAAATATCAATACTTGTACTATAGATCAGTTAATGACAATTCCTAAAATTGGAATTACAAAAGCAACTGCAATCATTGAGTATCGTAATAATAATGGATTATTTTTGACTATTAATGAGTTAAAAAAAGTAAATGGAATTGGTGATGCATTATTTGAGGAAATTAAAATATACATCACTATTTAATCTTTTAAAGAATAATTATTTTATAATAGTTTTTCTAATAGTTATTATTTTTATTTTATACAATAAAATAAATATTTTTTTAACATTATTTTTGATGATTTATTTTGGATATTTGTGTAAAAAATCTTTAAAATTATCTATAATTATTGTTAGTATTATTGCATTAATATTTATAAATTTTTCAGTAAGATTATTTATACAAAATAGAAGTTTTCAAAAAGATTTTGATAAGATTGGAAAAGTAATCAAAATAAAGAAAGCTAATACATCTTATCAAGTAACATTTAAAGTAGGATTAGGGAAAATTATTGCTTATAGTGATAAGTATTTAAGATGTGGTGATATATATCATTTAAAGGGTGAATTATCAAAAGGAAGTATTGCTCATTATAGAGGTGGATTTAATTATAATCATTATCTAACATATCAAAATGTTATTGGTATACTAAGTATTGAAAACATAGATTATGTGAAAAAAGGCTTTTCTATATATCAAATTAATGAAATAGTTAATAATTATTTTAATAAGGTTTTAAAAACAAAATCCTCTTCATTGATAAAAGCCTTAACAATTGGAAATAAAAATGATTTAGAAGAAGAATTACAAAAAGATATAAGTAATGTTGGTATAAGTCATCTTTTTGTAATTTCTGGCTTACATATTAATATAATTGCGATGTGTATAAGATTTATGCTTAAAAAATTCCATTTAAAAGAGCATGTGATAAATATCTTTACAATAATAATTTTATTTATATACTTTTTTATAACTGGATTATTAATTTCTGTATTGAGAGTTATTATTAGTTACATTTTAAAATTGATTAATAAAATATTTAATTATCAATTATCAGGTGTTGATATTATATGTATAAATATTATTTTGGTTTTGTTGGTTAATCCTTTTTATATTTATCAATATAGTTTTATCTTATCATATATAATATCATTTAGTATTATTATATCAAATAATCTTTTAACAACATTTAGTAAATATCAATTTTTCATAACATCACTAAAAACGAGTATTCTGTCATTATTTGTGACACTTCCCATTATCTCTAATATTAATCCTGATATTAATTTTCTTTCAATTTTTTATAATATCTTATATATACCTTTTGTTACTTATATACTTTTACCAATGGCTTTTTTAACAGCAATTTTTCCACTATTGGAATTTATTTTTAACTATGTATATTTATTTTTTGAAACTTTAACTAATTTTTTTGCCAATATAAAAATATTTACTTTTACATTTCCATCAGTAAATATTATAATTATTTTTATTTACTATGTATTAATGTATTTAATACTAAAAAATTTGGAATTAAAAAGACAAATCTATATAAAAGTTATAGGATTAATATTAATATTATTATTTTGGAATAACATTCATCTTTTTAATTATAATGATGAGGTTTATTTCATTGACTTACCCAAAGGTGAGGCAACCTTAATTAAAAGTAGTTATAATCAAGGTAATATTTTAATTGATACGGGGGAGTTCGGTTATGATGATATCATATTGTTTTTAAAAAAACAGGGGATCAAAAGGTTAGATTTAATCATAATTACTCATAGTGATAGTGATCATAATGGTATGCTTGCCTCAATTATTCATAATTTTAATGTAAAGTGCATTTATTACAATAGATATGATAATCAGACAAGAAATAAAATACCTCCATCAATTCCAAATAGGGGTTTAAAAGCAAATGATATAATTACATTAAAAGGTATAAAATTAAAAGTGTTATCACCAATAAAAGATTATCAAAATTCAAATAACAATAGTTTAGTTATATTAGCTAGTTTATTTGGTAAGAAATATCTTTTTACAGGAGATATAACAAAAGTTGTTGAAGAACAAATAGAACTGACAAAAGATGATGTAGATATTTTGAAAGTTGCTCATCATGGTTCAAGTACTTCAAGTTCCTTTTCTTTTTTAAAAAAAATTGGATTTGATATATCAAATTCGAATAAAATTGCTATTTGTATGAATGGATATTTGAATCAATTTTCTTTTCCTCATAATAATACAGTTTATAATATTAAAACAAAATTATATATAACAAGTTATAGTAAAACTATTTGTATAAGGAAAAATAAATTTTTATCAAAATATGATATTATAAATAGTTGGTAAAAAGAAAAAGAATATTTTACTTTACCTTTTTTTAATTTTATGTTATAATTAGCAATGAATTATCCTCGGAGGTGAAACTAATGGCAAACATTAAGCAACAAAAGAAACGAGATATTACTAATAATAAGAGAAGACTACTAAATAATTCATTTACTTCTTCGCTTAAAACTGCAATCAAATCATTTGATGCTGCAGTAGCAACAGGTGACAAAGTTAAAGCTCAAGAAGCATTTAATTTTGCTTGCAAAAAGATTGATAAAGCTGTTTCAAAAGGCATTCATCATAAAAATTATGCTGCACATCAAAAATCTCGTTTAGCTAAAGCCTTGAATCAAATGGCCTAAAATTATAAAAAATAAAGAAACTAAAATATGTTTTCAAAACATAAATTAGTTTCTTTTTTCTTTTATGGAGTTGGGAGTTTTAAAAGCAAAAGTTCTAGACCAATTGTTTTATCCAATTTTCCACTTTTAATTTGATAATCCAATTCTGATAGTTTATCAATATAATATTCGAGATCAGATAAATTAAAAGATTTTGCTTCTTGAACAATATAATATGCTTTTCCATTAGAAATATTATAAAATTTAGCAATATCACTTTGACTATAACCAAATTTTAATAATCTATATGTAGATAACAATTCTTTAAATTTATTTGAAATTAAAGAAATAATCATCAGAGGATCTTTAGTATTATTGGATAAATTATTATATATTTGATAGGTTTCATTTAAATCATGATTGATAATAGCCTTAATTAAATTGTAAATTTCATTATTAACATTTTTGGGCACCAATAATTTAATATCTTTCTTATAAATTGTACCACCTCTACCAATATATGATGTTAACTTATTGATTTCTTGAGACAGTCTTGACTGATCATCACCAATATATTCCATTAGAAGATTTAAGGCATCATCTTTAATGTCAATATTATTGCTATCAAAACTTCTAACAATCCACCCCTTAATTTCAATTTCTTCAGGTTCAGGATAATCAATAATTCTAGCAACATTTCTTAAAGTTTTGTAAATTTCATTTGCTTGGTGAATAATACAATTTGTAGCATCAATTATAAGAATTGTAGAATCAATTGGATGTTTTAAATATTTAATAAAGTTTTTTACATCGCTTTTTGGTGAATCCACCCCTTTAGTTAAAAATTTGGGATTTTTAATTATAATAATTTTTAAATCTTCTAAAAGAGGAACAGTTATAGCATCTTCAATTATTTGAGATAAAGGTATTATATCCATATCATATTTTATAATAGTAGTTTCCATTTTTTTAAAACTTTGAATAATACGATTCATGCGATTTTTAATAAAAATTTCAGAGGTACCAGTAAATAGATATATTAAATCATCATCTTTCATAAAATTTTCTCCTATAGTATAGTTATTATAACAAAATTTTCCAAAATTATAAAGTAAAAAGGCAAAAATCTTTTCGACAACAAGCATATTTTTTAAAAAATTTACCAATAATATTTTGAGGTGAAAATATGAATGGAATAAAAACAAATGAAAAAATTATTATCGGAAGAACCGATCTTGCTAAAGATGAGTATGAAAAGTATCAAGGAAAACAATTACCAGATTTTGGAAATGAAGAATTTGAATTAAATAATATTTTAGTTACTAAAAATATTGTTGGCAATCAAGCTGCCAATATACTTCAAAAACAACCAGGAAATTATTACACAATTGATTTAAGTAATTGCAATATTCATGATACCAAAACATTAGAGGATATTGAACATACATTAGCAACTGTATTAAAGAATATGTTAGAAGAGTTAAATTTAGTTGGAAAAAAAGCTTTTGTTGTAGGACTAGGTAATAGCAATGTAACACCAGATGCAATAGGTCCATATGTTATTGATAATACAATTGTTACAAGACATCTATATTTAATTGATGCTTTATCAGAAGGTTTTTCTTGTGTTTCCGCGATGTCACCAGGTGTTATGGGAACAACGGGAATTGAAACATATGATATAATTGAATCAATAATCAAAAAAATTGATGTTGATTATGTTATTGTTGTAGATGCATTAGCAACTAATTCAATAAAAAGAATTAATAAAACAATTCAATTAACCGATACGGGAATTAAACCAGGTTCAGGAGTTGGCAATAAAAGAAAAGAATTATCACTTCAAACTTTAGGAATTCCTGTAATTGCAATTGGTGTTCCAACGGTTGTAGATGCAACAACAATAACTGTTGATGCCATTCAAATGACTTTAAAATATCTTTATTTAGAGTCTGAAAATAAAACATCGTATGCTAATAAATTATCACCAACGCTTGTTTATGAAAATTTAAATAGTGTTGAGAATATGAGTGATACTCATAAGGAAGCGTTTTTAGGACCTTTTGGAAAATTAACAGAAGATCAACAAAGAACTTTAATTGAAGAAGTATTAACTCCTCAAGGATATAATTTAATGGTTACACCAAAGGAAATTGATGTTGAAGTGGAAGATTTATCAAAAATAATTGCCAATGGAATTAATTTAGCAGTTCATAGTGGTCTATATAATGGACAATCAGAATAAAATATAATGGGTGATTTATATTAATTATAAAGTTCTTATTGTTACTGGATTGATACTTTTTTCTTTTATCAATAATATTTTATTAGGTTTTGAAAATTTAAAGAGTATTCATGAAGAAACTGAGGTAGAGTGTTTTTTTGTCAATATTAATCCGCAAATATCATTAGAGAAACCTTTTTCTAGTCATTTAAAGGTTATATATAAATATACTATCTTTTATTTATTCTTTTATGATATTTCCAATCCTTCATCAATTATTAAAATAATGAATTATTATTAGGAGTTTTTATGAAAAAATTAATAATTATAATAGCAATCTTTTTCTTTTTTGTGATAGGATTAAAATTAGGTGATAGTAGTTTTAATCAAAACAAAATATTTGAAGAAGAAAAAAATAAGTTTGAACAAGAAATCACCACTCCTAATAATGATTATGAAGCTAAAGAGTTAGTGCCACAAAAAAATACAATTAATAAAGTTGCTGATCTTTTTGATAATACAATTGATAAGGTTATTGACAAATTAAAAAATATTCTAAAAAAACTCTAGACTAAAGATAAATTCTTTAATCTAGAGTTTTTCTTTGAGCAAAAAAAGATGAAAGCAAATCATAATAGTGTATAATATATTCAAAATAAAATACAATTAATAGAATATGAGGAGAATAGGTTATGTTTGAAATATCAATTGGTATTTTAATACCATTTATTGGTACATGCCTTGGAGCGGCAATGGTTTTCTTCATGAAGAATAGAATTAACAATAAATTAGAAAAGATTTTACTAGGTTTTGCCTCAGGTGTGATGATGGCTGCATCTATTTGGTCATTATTGATTCCTGCAATTGAGCAATCATCTCAACTTAGCAATTTATCATGGTTTCCCGCTGCTTTAGGTTTTTTACTAGGAATGGGTTTTCTATTATTGTTAGATAGTATTATTCCTCATTTACATTTGAAAAGTGATAAACCAGAAGGAGTTAAATCTAAATTTAAAAAAACGACAATGTTAATGTTTGCGGTAACGCTACATAACATTCCCGAAGGTATGGCAGTTGGAATTGTCCTAGCTAGTGCATATATGGGAAATCTTGAAATTTCAATGTCTAGTGCTTTTGTTCTTGCAATTGGAATTGCAATTCAAAACTTTCCAGAAGGAGCAATTATTTCGATGCCTTTAAAAGCAGAAGGTTTTTCTAAAACTAAATCATTTCTTTATGGTGTTTTATCAGGACTTGCTGAAATTATAGGAGCCTTAGTTACAATATTTTTAACTCAAATTATAAGTCCTATTATACCATATTTGCTTGCTTTTGCTGCAGGTGCAATGATTTATGTAATTGTAGAAGAATTGATACCAGAATCACAAGATGGTGAACATTCTAATCTTGCAACAATAGGAGTAGCTGTGGGATTTGTTCTTATGATGGTATTGGATGTAGCTTTAGGATAAAGAATAAATGAATGAAACAAAGGAGAATTTAAAAAATGATAAAACATATTGTTTGTTTTAAATTAAAAAATGATAGTATAGAATTGCGTAATAAAACAAGAGATATTTTACTTTCAATGAAAGGAAGAGTACCTATGTTGTTAGATTTGGAAGTAGGAATTGATTTTTTATCTTCGCAAAGATCATATGATATAATTTTAGAGACTTATTTCAATAATAAAGAGGATTTAGAAAAATATCAAAATGATCCTTATCACTGTGAAGTTGTAAAAACGCATATGCATGCTAATACAACAGCAAGCATAGCAGTAGATTATGAAATAGAATCTTTTAAATATGAAATTGATAATCATAAAATTGGGGTAGATTTTTGGAATAGCAAAAGAGAACTATTTGAAGCCTTTTACAAAGAATTTTATGAATTTATTTTAAATCATAATGGTAAAGAAGATTTAGAAAAGCATAAAATTTTTAGTAAAGAAGATTTTTACGCATATGCCGATTGGTATGCCGATAATCAAGATAGTTGTTATGCAATGGGATTTTCTTTTCATAAATATTATTTAACACCACAAGAAAGAGGAAAAATTGAAAATCAACCTGAAAGTACTTTTATTGGATACTGTTTTAAAAATAATAAATTTATTGATTTTTTGAATTTTTTAATAACTTTTTTTGCTTGGTGGCGTAATGATGAAGGTTGTACATGTTTTAATCCTTACAATCATGCTGATGAATTTTTTAATTCTTCATGGGCTGCTTTAGTGGACACTTCTAAATTATTTTATTTAACATCTGAAACGGTTTATCATTGGCAGTCATTTAGAGTAAAGTATGCCTTAGATCATATTCCTGGGGTGATACTAAAACATCCAACTTCTAAGACTGATTCAATGAAAGTTGCAGGTTATGAATTTTTAGGTTTTGAAGAAAGAAATCAAATACAATATGCAACATTTAAGAGAAAAGATACTTATAATTATTGGGAAAAAGAAGAGAAAACAATAGAAAAAGTATATGTCTCAAATTATAAAAAGGTAGATCCAGCATAAAATGAGGGAAGGATATACATTAATAACTGGTGCTAGTAAAGGTATTGGACTTGAACTTACAAAAATATTTGCCCAAAATCATCATAATTTAATTTTAGTAGCTAGAAGTAAAGATTTATTAATGGAAATAAAGAATGATTTAACAAAAGAATATAATGTTAAAATTGAAGTAATTGATGCTGATTTAACTATTAATCATATTGCTACTGATATTTATCAAAAGACCAAAGAATTAGGTTATCGGGTTGACTATTTAATAAATAATGCTGGATTTGGTGACTATGGCGAGTTTTTAGATAGTTCTATGTCCAAAAATCACAATATGATTAATATTAATATTGTTACTTTAATTGATTTATGTTATTTATATGCTAAAGATATGAAAACTTATGGTTTTGGTAAAATTATGAATATTGCTTCTATTGCATCATTTATTCCAGGACCACTAATGGCAACTTATTATGCTACTAAATCATTTGTGTTATCATTTAGTGAGGCTTTGAGTAAAGAATTAAAGTCAACAAAGGTGACAGTGACTGCTCTTTGTCCTGGAACCACTAAAACCAATTTTTTTGATGTTGCAAGTGCTAGTGATAGTAATTTATTAAAAAATTTAAGACCGGCTTCACCTCAAAAAGTTGCGAAATATGGATATAAAAAGATGATGAAAAATAAAGTAGTCGCAATATATGGCTTTAATAATAGATTGATGATTTTTGCAACAAGGTTAGTTCCTAGAAAGTTTATAAGATATATTGCCTATAAAATTCAATCTAAAAGAAAATAAAAAAAGCAAAATAGTAAACTAATAATTATCAATTAGTAACTATTTTGCCTTTTTTGTTTTTTATAAAAGTTATATATAAAATAATGGCAATGATAGAAGCAGTGCAATCAACAATTGGTTGAGAGATTACAATGCCGTATATAGGAATATGATGATTTAATAAAATCATAAGGGGAATATCAATAAATCCTTTACGTAGGAGGATGGTAATTAAAGCACGAATAGTTTGTTTTGTTGCTTGAAAAATAGTATTAAAAATAAAAATCATTGAAGTAAGAGGCATACTAATACATAAAATTCTTAAAAAATTACTAGCATATATAACTGTTTGTTCATCTTTAATAAAAATAGAAACAATTTGTTTAGGAAAAATACTAAATAAAACAACACATACCCCTGCGAATGTAATAGATACAATCATACTAAAACGGATAATTTTATTCATACGTCTATCATTTTTTGATGCAAAATTATATCCGATAAGTGGAAGAATACCTTGTGCAAAACCTTGAGCAAAAGCAATTATACAAAGATCAACCTTTTTTGCAATATTAACACCTGAAATTGCTGAAGCACTATAACCTGACATTAGTTTATTAATAGAGGCATTACTAAAAAGGGCCATTAAAGATAGAAAAAAACTTGAAAGGCCAGAAGATATAATATCAAAAATTACCGAATCTTTAAATTTTAAATTTTTAAGTGAAAAATTTAAAATGGAATTTTTTCTAGTAATAATTAAATAAATAATAAAATATATACAAGCAAGTAAATTAGAAATAAAGGTGGCAATTGCGGCACCGGATACATCTAATTTAAAAACAAAAATAAAAATAGGGTCTAAAATTATATTTATAATTCCACCCATAGCAATACCAATACTTGCAGACTGAGACTTTCCTGTTGCTCTGATTAGATGAGAAAGGCTATAATTTACAACAGATGGTAAGGAACCGATTATAACTACCCAAAATAAATATTCTTGAGCAAAATTAATAGTATCATTATCAGCACCTAATAAGTATAGAAGTGGCTTATTTAATATTAATACAATAAAAGAATATAAAATAGATAAAACAATTGATAATAAAAGACTCATTGTTGATATTTTTTTAATCTTATCATAATTATTATTACCAAGGGCTCTAGATATAGCACTTGCACCACCAATACCAAGTAAATTAGAAAGTGCAGTTGTCATCATAAAAGCTGGGTAACAAATAGTAATAGCAGCCATTTGGAATGTATCATTTAGTTGTCCAACAAAAAAAATATCAGCCCAATTATAAATTATTGTTATTAACTGACTAATGATTGTTGGAATCACTAAATACATAACAGCTTTAGGTACTTTCATTTTTTCAAATAAATATTGTTTATCATTTATAACAGTCATAAATTACCTCTTAACATTATATGTATTTTATCATATTTTGATAATAGATAGTGATTTTTTGCAAAAAAAAGTTACTCATAGAGTCAAAGAGTAACTTTAATAAGTATTAAACAGTTGGTACTAAAAAGTATACTAAGAATAGTGCAGTTACTACAATAGCTACAACTGAAATTTCCCATTTAGGTTTTTCACCTTTATGGCAAGCATATTTAATTAAATTAATAAAGAAGGTAAATATTGAAATGATAACATAGGTTATAAGTCCAAGACCAATACCATCAGTAATTGAATAGGCAAAAGGCATCATTGCAATTGTAACAAAAGCAGGAACGGCAGATTTAGGTGATGAAAAATCAATGTTTTTAACATTAGACATCATTAATACACCTACGTATAATAAAGCACCTGCTGCTGCTGCACTTGGAATAAAGGCAAATACTGGTAATAAGAAAATGGATAATAAGAATAAAATGGCAACAACTAGTGCAGTTAAACCAGTTTTTCCACCTGCCGCAACACCAGCACCTGATTCAACAAAAGTTGTAACAGTTGAAGTACCTAAGATTGCGCCAGTACATGTAGCAACCGAATCTGATATCATAATTTTATCATAATTTTTCGGAATACCATTTTCGTCTAATAAATTAGCATTAGCACAACATCCAACAACGGTACCCATTGTATCAAACATATCAATCATTGCGAAAGTAATAATTAACATTACACATGTCATTAAAGAACCTTCTGGAAAGTTAAAACTATCTGTAAAAGCAGCACCAAAAATACCACCATTATCGGGATTAAATGAGAAGAAATTGGCAAAATTTTCCCAAAATTTCCAAGTAACACCATCAGCTTTACCAAGAAGATAATCAATATTAGTAACACCCAATGGCCATGCAAGTAAAGTTGCTGCAAGAATACCAAAAACAACGGCACCTTTAACTTTAAAATGTGATAGAACAGCAATTACAACAAAACTAAAAAGTGCTACTACTGCTGCTCTAGCATCACCACCTTTTGCCCATGCTCCTTCTTGAGTAAAATCAACAAATTGTAAAAGAGTAAATTGATTATCTTGAACAAGATGAGAATTTTGTAAACCAATAAAGGCAATAAATAGACCAATACCAACAGGTATTGCTGTGCGAACAGGTTTTGGCATTCCTGTAAATATTAATTCTCTTAAAGTAATTAATTTTTTGGTTTGCTTATCACGTCCAGTTGGTATTACCGAAAGAAGTAAGAAAATGATACCACTAATTAAAATTAGTAACATAGCATTACCAAATGAGAATGCAAATCCAAATGCACCACCAAGAATAGAACCAACCATTGAATTTAGTCCCATACCAGATGCTTGGGCAAGAGGCATTTTAGCAAGTAAGGCCATTAATAAAGTACCAATTACTGCACCAAGAGCAGTTGCAATAAACACTGATGACCAACGTGCATCTTCGGTACCGTCAAATAACATAGAGTTAGGATTAACAGTTAAGATGTAAGCCATCGCAAGAAATGTTGCAACACCAGCTAACACTTCTACTTTAATTGTTGAGCCTGCTTTAGAAACGCCAAAAAAGCTGTCGAGCTTCCCAACATTTTTTTGTTTTTTGTCTTCCATTAAAGAAGTCCTCCTTAAAAATTTTTTGTTGTAAAAAGCCATAACAGCGGTTTTTAAGCAATTATTTAATTGTTACCATAGTATTATCATTTACGGTGATAATGTAGAGACTTCCGAACCATATTATCAGAAATATATGACTTTTACTCCAATATTATAATATATTAAAAAAAAAAAGTAAAGAAAAATTATCAGAAAACGTTTTCGACAAAATGTGTTAAATTTTATTTGACAAATTCTTTCTTTTTTTATATAATATTAAGGGCGCTTAAAAAAGCGCACTTCCCGTTGTATCGGGTTTTTTCTTTTTTTAGAATCAAAATTTAGAATGGAATGGTGAAGATAATGACAAAATATATATTTGTAACAGGTGGAGTAGTTTCTAGTCTTGGCAAGGGAATTGTTGCCTCATCGTTAGGAAGATTATTAAAAAATCGAGGATTGAAAGTTTTTATGCAAAAATTTGATCCATATATTAATATTGATCCAGGAACAATGAGTCCTTATCAACATGGCGAAGTATATGTTACTGTTGATGGGGCAGAAACTGATCTTGATTTAGGTCATTATGAAAGATTTATTGATGAGGATTTAACGAAGGAATCTTGCGTTACTTCTGGTAAAATTTATCAAGCGGTTATTAATAAAGAAAGATCTGGTGACTATCTTGGTAAAACAGTTCAAGTAATTCCTCATATTACTAATGAAATTAAAGCAAGACTTTTATCAGCAGCTACAACCTCTAAAGCAGATGTTATCATTACAGAAATTGGAGGAACTGTTGGTGATATTGAATCTTTACCATTTTTAGAAGCAATTAGACAGTGGAAAAGAGATGTTGGTTATAATAATACTTTCTATGTTCATACTACTTTAATTCCTTTTGTTAAAGCTGCATCGGAATTAAAAACAAAGCCTACTCAACATAGTGTGAAAGAACTTAGATCACTTGGTATACAACCGGATATGTTAGTATTAAGATCAGAGGTAGATATTAATGATGAATTAAGAGAAAAAATTTCCTCTTTTTGTGATGTTGATAAAAAAGCAGTAGTTGTTTCAAAAGATGTCAAGATATTATATGAAGTTGCTAATAATCTTTATAATCAAGGTGCTGATCAATATATATGTGATTTTTTTAGACTTGAAACAGAAACACCAAATATGAGTGAATGGAATAATTTAATTAAAACAATTAAAAAATTATCAGGAGAAGTAAATATTGCTCTTGTTGGTAAGTATGTGCAATTACAAGATGCTTATTTATCCATCAATGAGGCTTTAAAACATGCAGGGTATAAATATGGTAAAAAGATAAATATCAACTGGATTTTAGCAGATGACGTAACAGAAGATAATATTGAAAACTATTTAAAAGATTGCGATGGAATTTTAGTACCTGGAGGGTTTGGACCTAGAGGAATTGATGGTAAAATTCAAGCAATCAAGTTTGCAAGAGAAAATGATATTCCTTTTTTAGGAATTTGTCTAGGTATGCAACTTGCGACCATCGAGTTTGCAAGAAATGTTTTGGGAATAAGCGATGCCGATTCAACAGAATTATGTGAAAATACAACCAATCCAATTATTGATTATTTACCTGATCAATATACAGGAATTAATTTAGGAGGAACTTTAAGATTAGGAGCATATGATTGCCTTTTAAAAGAGAATACAAAAGCTTTTGATGCTTATAAACAAACTTTGATTAAAGAACGCCATCGTCATCGATATGAATTTAACAATAAATATTTGGATAGAATTCAAAATGCTGGTATGATTGTAAGTGGAACAAATCCTGAAACTGGATTGGTTGAAATAGTTGAACTTAAAAATCATCCATGGTTTGTTGCTTGTCAATTTCATCCTGAATTTAGTTCGAGACCTAATCGAGCACATGCTTTATTTAGTGAATTTATTAATCATGCAATAATGTATAATCAAGAAAAAAATAATAATATAGAATAAGACAATAAAAAAGGTAGTATTTAAAATACTACCTTTTAAAAATCAATAATTTTTTTCTTCAATTTAGCAAAAGTTGGCATACCGTTTGTATAAATAATTGAAGGTTCTTTCTGGATCAAAGGTAAAGCATATTCTATAAAATCTTTTGTAATGTTACACCCATCACTAGTTATATAATTTTGAGGAACCTTTTTTACAAAATTAGCAACACTTGCTAAATCAACCATTTCATAAGTTATTTGATAAGGGTTACTAGAAATACGTTTCATAGAAATCATTTTTCCAGTATTTTTTAAAATAGCAAATTGAAGAGCTTTTTTTCCACAATTATAGGCTTCTTCAATATCGGTAAGTGATGAGATATGAGATGAACATCTCTGAGGAATATTTAATTCAATACTTCTAATAGGAAGTTTTAATTTTCTATTTATGGTTTCAGCAATTACTTGTCCCACTCCACCTAATTGAAGATGCCCAAAATCATCATTGTTATTAAATAGACGATATGTTAAAATATATTTTCCGTCTTTATCTTTAATACCCTCTGATATGGCAATTAAAGCATGACCTTTTTTATCATAAATATTTTTAACCTTTTTTAAAAAACTTTCAATATCAAATGGTACTTCAGGTAAATAAATTAAATCAGGACCATTATTAGATAATGAAGCTAGTTTTGCACCTGCCGTAAGCCATCCAGCATCACGACCCATAATTTCAACAATTGTAACTTTACCTTTTTTATAACATTCAATATCTTGATATATTTCCGCGATTGTTGTGGCAATATATTTAATACTAGAGCCATATCCAGGTGTATGATCAGTATGAACTAAATCATTATCAATAGTTTTTGGTACTCCAATTACCATACATTCAAAATTAGTTTTTTTAAAGTATTGACTAATTTTATAACAAGTATCCATAGAATCGTTACCACCAATATAAAAGAAATATTTAATATCAAGTTTAGTAAAAACAGAAACTATTTTTTTATAAATTTCATCATTTAGTTGATAATCTTCCAATTTGAATCTAACCGAGCCAAGAATGGAACTAGGGGTGGTTTTAAGTAAAGATAAATTCTCTTTTGTTTCAAATTTAAAATCAATAATTTGATGATGTAAAATACCATCAATACCATTTAGGGCTCCATAAACATTAGTTACAAAAGGATTTTTGAAGGCTTCTTCAATAATTCCTTGTAAACTAGCATTTATAACTGATGTTGGACCGCCAGATTGTCCAATTAGTACAGAACCTTTCATAAATTATACCTCATATCTTAATTAATAATATTCTAACCTAAATATTTTTTTAGAGAAAGTAAAATGTTTTAGTAATCGTTTACAAAAAATGCATTCTATTTTAAGATAGAATGCAAATGGATATTATTTTATTCAATTTTATCTAAATTTTGTCTTTATTTTTTAAATTCTTTTGGCAAAGTTAGATTTAATAAAATACCAAAGATTGTAGCAAGTGCCATACCTGAAAATTGAATATCATTTGTTATCTTTAAAGTGCCAGCACCAAGACCAATAACTAACATCACTGAAACAATGATTAAGTTTCTTGTATCGGACATATCAACTTTAGCATCAATAAGAGTTTTTAGACCATTTGATGCAATGAAACCATAAAGAATTAGGCAAACTCCTCCCATTACTGCAGCAGGAATTGATGCAATCAAGGTTGTAATTATATTACAAAATGATAATAAAATTGCAATTACAGCGGCTCCACCAGTTACCCAAACAGAACCAATTTTTGTCATTCCTACAACAGATGTATTTTCGCCATAGGAAGTATTAGCAGGACCGCCAATGAAACCTGCAACTGCCGTAGCAATTCCATCACCAAGAAGAGTACGATGAAGTCCAGGGTTGGTTAAATAGTCCTTTTGTGTAATACTACCTAAAACTTTGTGATCACCAATATGTTCACAAATTGTTACAAAAGCAAGAGGAATAACTGAAATTGCGGCTGAAAAATCAATTTTAACCATTGATATTCCTGCACCTAAATCAGCATTTTTCCAACCAAGAAATTTGAATTCTGGTAGTCTAAACCAATTTGCAGGATGAGTTATAACTTCTTTTAGTGGTTGCCAATCAATTAGTTGTCCACAATCATTATTAGGAATAAAACTAATTAAAATAGATAGTACATATCCGATTACAATACCAACTAGAAAAGGAATAACTTTTAGAAATCCTTTAGCTTTAATTGAAATAAAAGCAATAACAAACATTGTTATGACAGATACGACAATCATTCGCCAATCATATAAAACATTTGGGGTTTTACCACAGATCTCACACGTTGTTGGGGCAAAATAGAATCCAGCATTTTTTACAGCGTTTGCGGCAAGTCCTAAGCCAATGACAATAATGGTAGGACCAATAACAACAGGAGGTAATAATTTATTTAACCAGTTAACTCCAACAATTTTAATAATTAAAGCAACAACAACATAAACAAGACCAACAATAACTAGCCCCGTTAAAGCCGAACCAAAATTGTCTCCTGATGCTAGTTTAGCAGTTTGAATATAAGAAATATAAGCAAAACTAGATCCGAGATAGATTGGTACTTTTGATTTAGTACATAAGATGTAAATTAGTGTTCCAATTCCTGAGGCAAATAGGGCAGTTGATATTGGCAAACCAGTTAATAAAGGTACTAATACCGTTGCACTAAACATTGCAAAGACGTGTTGGAAACTTAATGCAAACCATTTGCCAATTTCTGGGCGATCATTTGCATCAAGAATTAAATTTTTGTTTTCTGACATTATTTTTCCTCCATTATATTATTATATAAAAAAGAAGGTAAAGACTTATATCAATACCCTCCTTCTCACAAAGTAAAATTAATTAAAAATAAATATCCTTCATAATTTGAGGAATTTTTAAACCTTTTACTAGTCAAGCATTATAATAAAAAACTTTTTATTTGCAAATAAATTACAATATTTTTATTATATAATCAAATTTTACTATCTTTATTTGAAAAAAAAGTATTATTATGATAAAATATATTTGGTGATATTATGGATAGTTTTTTACAAGAAGTAAATAAAATTTTAACAAAGGTTAGTATTGATGAAAAAAACAATATTGTACTTGCATCAAAAATAATGTATGATGCATTAGTAAAAGACAATTTAGTACATGTTTTTGCAACTGGACATTCCCATATGTTTTGTGAAGAGTTATTTTATCGTTCTGGTGGTTTAGTTGGCATTAATCCTATTTTAGAACCTTTTTTAATGCAACATGAGGGTGCAATTAGGAGTACTAAATTAGAAAGAATGACAGGTCTTGCAAAAATAATTTTTGATTCTACTAATAAAAAAAAACAAGAACCATTTATTATTGTTTCTAATTCGGGTATTAATGCAGTTCCAGTTGAAATGGCGGAAATTGTTAAAGCAAATCATCATCCGCTTATTGTAATTACAAGTGTTGATATATCTAAAAAAAGTAAATCAAGAACAATAAATGGTAAAAAATTATATGAGTTAGCCGATGTAGTTATAGATAATCATATACCATATGGAGATGGTGTTTTTGAATATCAAGATACAAAAATTGGTTCAGTATCTAGTATTGTAGGAAGTTTTATTGCTCAAAGTTTAGTTTTAGAAGTAATTAGATTATATGATGAAAATCATATAATTGCACCTATCTATCAAAGTGCTAATACGGTAGGTGGTGATGAGCACAATAAAGCATTATATAAAAAATATATAAATAGAATTAGAAATTTATATTAAGGAAAAAATTATGGAAAATGATACATATTATTTAGTAGGGAAAATAATTGAAAGTGTACAAAATATTGAACATTATTTAATTGAAGGAACAAAAATTGCAAAAATTTTAAATGTGTTTGAAAAATATAAAAAGGTATCTCCACTTTATTTTCAAAAAATAGATGAAGAGACTAAAAAATTAGCAGAAGAAATGGAAAATATGACTTTTGGTCAATTAATGGGAATTGTTAGAAAATATGATGTTTTGCCAAGTGATGATATGGATTATTTAGAAAGTTTACTATCAAAAAGAAATCAACTTGTTCATAGATATTTTAAATATAATGAAATGAATAAATGTAGTGAAGAAATTAAAATAAAATATCTTACAAAATTTTTAGAAGAAGCTAAGGCTTTTCAAAAGTATTTAAATAATGTTATTAGTGAGATGAGAATAGATTTAAAAAATGTTATTTATAAATAGGAGAAAAGAATGGAAGAAAAGAAAAAATGTGAATTATTATCTAAAAAATATATTATAATTTATATCATTTATTTGTTAACTTTATTTTTATTGTGGTATTTTGGGTTACCTTTTTTCAATTTTAGAGATATTGGCTTTTATTTTTATTTAATGGTTGTATTGGCATTTCCTGTAGCAATTATTTATACTTTAATTAAAAAGAAATATCAAAAGAATGATAAAAATACGAAATATATAACCTATCGTTTTAATAGAAGAACTGCTAAATTTGAAAAAGTTTCTATGGATATAACTGATAAATATCAAACAAATAATTTAATAACTAAAGGTATATTTCTTACTATTTGTATTTTTCTTGGAATAATTATCTTGTTTAATTTAACTGGCCTTAAAATTTTTAATGCCAAGGCATATGCGACTCAATTAGAAATAAAACAAGGAAATAGTGAGGATTTAAATACGATTTTTGATTATGATTCAGGAGAAGTACTATTACCTAGAATTGATAAAGATTTGGCTTTTCGTCTAGCAGAGGCGCGTCTTGATGAATATGGATCTCAGTATTCAATTGATTATGATAATTTTACTTTAATTAGTGTAAATCGTAATGGTAAAACGGAATTAATTAGAGTTACTCCTCTTGAATATGCAACACCTTTTGTGGCCTTATCGCGTGGAGGTAAAGGGACAATTGGATATATTGAAGTAAATGTTATTACTCAAGAAGCAAAACTTGTTGAATATCCAGATGGAGAAGGTTTGAAGTATATGCCATCAGCTATTTTTGGTAAGGATTTAGATCGCCATATTAGAACTAATTACCCAACTTTAATGTATAATGATAAATACTTTGAGATTGATAATGATGGGAATCCTTATTGGGTAGTACCTACTATAAAAAAAGAAATTGGCGTATTTTTTGGTGAAACGCCAAATGGTGTACTGGTAGTAAATCCTCGTAGTGGAGAAATGAAACATTATGCTTTAAATGATGATCTTAAACCAGATTGGCTTCAAAGAGCGGTTGATGAAGCGGTTGTTGCAAAGCAAGCAGATAATGCTTTAACATATAAAAATGGTTTTTGGAATACTTTATTTGCTAAAAAAGAGGTTTTTCAATTAAGTGATGGATATAATTATTTTATTAAAGATGGTAATACTTATTATGTATCTTGTATTACATCACCTAATTCCAATGATCAAACCTCAATTGGTTTTATTACTATTAATTTAAAGACAAAAGAAAGTATTCGCTATAGCAATCCTGGTATTACTGAAATGCGAGCTAGAGAAATTGCCCAAAATGATGAAAGGGTAAAAGCACAAAATTTGGATTCAACTTGGCCGATATTAATTACATATCATAAAGTTCCAACTTATTTTGTAGTTTTGAAAAATGATGTCTTATCTCAAAAGATAGTTTTGATTAATGTTGAAGATGGAACATTAGTAGCAATGGGAGATACGCTAGAGACTGCTAAACAAGAATATGAATTGTTACTTGTGAGTCGAGGTAATATTTCTTCAGGTAATGAAAAAAAGGAAACTGTTATCGTAAGTAGAATTAGAGATTTGGGGAATAAGATTCAATTTATGGTTAAAGAACATCAAAATGTTTACTTTGAAGTAGATGTTAATTTAAGTTTGGATGCTAGATTTTTACAAGTTGGTGATAAAATTAATATTACTTATAAAGAAAATTTGGGTTATAATTTAGTATTATTATTAGAAAAAATTAATGAATAAAATTTAAACATAAAAAGGGCTAAAATTTAATTTTTAGATAGCCCTTTTTTATATTAAAAAAATATATTTATAAAATAATTGGAAAAAAATGTCATAATTTGATATAATATGTTGAAAGATTATATGGAGGCGGGGCATTGTGAATACTAAATATAGGGATTTTAAAGAATATTTTGAAAAAAACTATTCTTCACAATTAATAAAAATTATAACCAAATACATAAATGAAAATAAAACCAATATTAATTATAGCAATTGGAATTTAAAAGAATTTAAAGTAATGAAAATTACTTTTGAAAAAGGAGAAAAATTTAATCAAATTAAATTTTATGTTTCAATAAAAGTATTAATAGAAGTAATTGATAAAAAAATGAATAAAGTTATTGTTAAATATTGGTTAGGATTATCATATAAGGCAGTACTCAATAATGGATTAAAAGATTTAGAATTACTAAGATGTGAAGAATATTCAAAAAAACAATATAAAGAAGAAAAAAATTTGTCAAAAAATTTGATTCCTTATTTTTCTGTTTCTTCTCTTGACTATCATGCAACAAAATTTTTAGAAAAATATTATCCCAAGGCTTTAGAAAAACCAATGGCATTGCCTGTTTTAGAAATTGCTAATAAAATGAATTTAAAAATAATATATGAACCATTAAATGAAGATGTTTTTGGCAAAACTTATTTTGTTGAATCCGAAGAAATCGTTGGTAATAAAGAAAAAAGAATTATTTCAAGTGGAACTATGGTAATTAATAATAAAACAGAATTTATGAAGTTAATAGAAAGTCAGAATAATACAATTATACATGAATGTGTCCACTGGGAATATCATAAAAATTTTTTTGAATTACAATATCTATTAAATGAAGAAAATAAATCAATAACATTTAAAAAAGAAAATATAGATTTAAAGTCATTTTGTATATCTAATGAAATAGAATGGTTAGAATGGCAAGCTAGTGCTTTAACACCAAGAATTTTAATGCCTAAGAGGGTTACAATTGAAAAATTTTTATCAACAATTGAAAAAATTAAAAATCAAGATGGAGCCTTAAAAAATTCTCAAATATATGAAAAAGTAATTATTGATCTAGCCAATTTTTTTAAAGTTACTAAAAAGGCTGTAAAAATTAGATTACTCCAATTGGGTTTTAAAAATATAATAGGTATCAATTGCTATATTGATAAAGAATATAAGCCAGCATACTATTTTAATTATCAAGATGAAGATGAGTCTTTAACCTATATGATTAGTTTTAAGGAAGCCATTCATTTTAGAATTATTAATAAACGGTTAGATTCTTTAATCAAAGAAAGAAAAATTATATATGCAGATGGCTTTTTTGCGATTAATCAAAAAGAATATGTGCAAATATCAAAAAATGGTAAGATAATCTTAACAGATTATGCAAGAGAACATGTTGATGAATGTTGCTTAGCTTTCAATATAATCGGGACTTTTAAAAGTAATTTAAACAATATATCTTATTCATCTTACTATATTTGTAAAAATATTAGTAACCAACATCATACAAAATTAGAATTAAATATGGAATCAATTCAAAATAGTAGGATAATTGGGATTGCGGGATGTACAGATATTGCATTTGAGGAAATAATGGAGGCGAGTAAAATTTTAGATAAAATGACAGGATCGTTTGAAGAATGTTTAAATGTTTTAATTAAAGAATTAGGTTATAAATCTAATAAAATAATAGGCGAACTTGCGTTCTTAGATGAAAAGACGATTTGGAATTATCGCAAGGGAAAAAGAATACCAGAATTAAATAAACTACTTGCAATATGTGGAGGATTAAAATTACATCCAAGAATCACATATAAATTAATGGAAAAGGCAGGATATACAATAGGAAATAGAGGAAAACAAGAAGATTTTATAATTATGTTTTTAATTGAAGAATGTTATAATGAAGGTCTTTCATCTTGGAATAACAGATTAGAGGAATTAGATGTATCTATAAGACTACCATAAAAAAATAAACTAGTATTTTGAAGTGAATCCCAAAAAATGGGCACTTTAGAAATGCTAGTTTTTATTTTTTAAAAAGAAAATCTGGAAATTGTGTCCAGAAAAAAAGAAGAGAGGTATAAATAAAAAACAAAAAACAGGACAAAAAGGTCTTAATATTATAAAAAAAGGACATAAAAAGCAAAAAAAGGTGGGACAAAACGTGCCAAAAGAGAAAAAGGTAAAAAAGTATAATATTAGGAGTAAATGTTAATTAATTATTTACAAAGAAAAGATATCAAAAGGAGTAGCTAACCAAAAAGATATCAGAAAGGAGAAAGAAATGATGGAATTTACGAGTATACCAATAATAGTAGTAATTTGCTATATAATAGGAGAAATATACAAAGTAGTATTTAGAAAGAAAAAAGAAGCAAAGAAAATAATACCAATGGTTATGGCAATTATGGGAGGAATTTTAGGAATATTGATATATCAAACAAATCCAGAAATCATATTTAATGTAGATAATATATGGGTAGCCATAGTGGTAGGAATTGCTAGTGGGGAAAGTGCGACAGGAACAAATCAAATAATAAAACAAATATTGAATAAAGGAGAATAAGAAAATGGAAATAAAAGATAGAAATACAGAATATCAGAATCGAAGAAGATTAGAAGTAGAAGAAATAGAATATAACGAAAACGGGGAAATTGAATCAATATTAGTAACAGTTAAGAGAGATGAAGGAAAAGTTTATGAAGAGGGAACAGTACTTAATGCAAAAACGTTAACATTAATAGGAAAAAAATATTATGTAGAAAATACAAAAATAAAAGTAATAGCAGATGGGTCAAGTGCAAGCTATGGGAGTATAATGATTGAAGTTTTAGAAGCAGTAGAAGTAGAAATAGAAAATGAATACCAAGATTTATTTAGTGTAAATTATCAAAAAGATGGTGAGACGATAAAAATAGAAGTATTTGCAGGAAAAGAACCAGAAGGAGATGGAGCTTTAGAATATGATTTCAATGTAGTATTAACATCGGAAGAAACAGGTGTAAGAGTAGGAAAGATAAAATGTAAAGTAGAATATTATACACCATCAACAAATCCAGAAGATTAAAAGGAGGAAAGGAAAATGAAAGAAGTAAAATTAAATGAATTAAAAAAGAAATTAGAAAAAAAGGGCTTAAAATTAAGAAAAATAAAAAAAGAGTATAAGAAAAAAGAAAAAAGAGAAATAAAAGAACAAGCAAAAATAGAGGAGTTAAAAATTATAGGTATAACTGGAAGTTGTGGAAAAACAACTGTAGCATATTTAATACATGAATATTTAAAAAGTATAGGGAAGAAGAGCGTTTTATATAGTAGTGCAACAATAGATTCTCCAGCAAGTTTTATGAAAAAAAATGAAGCAATTGAAATTGCTTTAAAAAATGAAACATCACTTCTTAATATGTTAGAAGAAATAGAAGCATATGGAGCAGAGTATTTAGTGTTAGAAGTAAATGAAAGTGCAATAGAAAAAGGGTTAGTGAAGGATATAGAATTTGATGTTAGAGTATTAACTAATTTCAATGCATTGCATAATGAAGAAGAGTATAGCAAAGAAGCATACAAAGCAATAAAAAAGTCCTTTTTTGAAGGAATACCAAAAGAAAGTATATGTGTTTATGGATTTGAAGATTATGATAAAGATTTTTTGGAAGAATTATTAGAAGCAAATGAATGTAAAAAGTATGTTTATAGTAGCAACTATATAGCAACAGTTAAAGGAGTAAATAAAGAAGATATAACGAGTCTATTATATGAACTAGAAAGTACAAAAGAAGGTTTACAGATGAAAGTCAAAGTCAAAAATAAATCATATGAATTAAAGACGGAAATGATGATGAATTATAATGCGTTAAATATTGTGGGAGCACTAACTGTTTTAGAAGCAATGGAAGTTTTTGATATTAATAAGTACAATAAATGTATTCAAAAAATCAAAGTACCAGGAAGATCAGAAGTCTATCAAAGAAAAGGAAGAATGATAGTAATAGATAGTCATTTACCAAAAGTATTAGAAGGGTTACAAAAACTAAAAGATAAGAACGAAATAAATCAAATTAAAGTTGTGATAGGATCAATGGGTTACGGATATCAAAATTGGGAGACAAGATTTAAAACGGAGGATTTCATAGCTAGCCGTAAAAAGGCAAGAAAATATGCAATGGAAGTATTGAGAGAAAAAGCAGATTATGTATATTTAACAGAAAGTGATAATGGAAAAGAAAAAGTAATAGATATATGTTTAGAATTAGAAGGATATTTAGAAGGAAAAGTTTTTTCAAAGATAATAGAAGACAGAGAACAAGCAATAAAGGAAGCAATTGTTAATTCTAAAGAGGGAGATGTTATTTTCATTAGTGGCAGAGGAAATAGAAGAGTTTTATGTAATAGTGAAACGACAATGAAACTAATAAAAGATAGTGAAGTAGTTGAAAAAGTCCTAAAAGAGTTAGGGTGGTAAAAAATGGATGATAGTAAAATGAATCAAACGGAAATAAAATATAGTAATAGTATTGGGGAAATCAAAGTTAATATTAAAACAGGAAGAATGATATATGAATATCCATTATTAGAGTTAGGAGGAGGAAACTATCGAATAGTTATAACATTATTATATAATAGTCATTATCAAAAAACAGATTATGAAGGAAGAATAATAGGGAATCAGAAAGGATGGAAATTAAATCTAGAATCATATGTATTTCCATATAAAGCAACATATAATATGGAAGGTTTTGAAGAAGGAGATTATGTATATATAGATGAAGGATGGCAAACACATCGATTTATTGAATATAAGGAAACTGGAGAAGGAAAAGTATATTATGATAAATCAGGAAGTGGATTAAGACTTATAGTTAAAAGCAATCAAGAATTTATAATCAAAGATGGAAACAAAAATCAACTTCAATTTAATAAAAGGGGACAATTGATAAGGATAGTAGCAGGAAATAATCCGAATATAAGTAAATTAATAACATATGATGAGGAAGGAAAATTAAAAAGTATTTATGATGAAAGAAAGCCATTGAGGAAAATAAGTTTTGAATACAATGAAGAAGGAAATTTAATAAAAAGTTGGATAGAAAATAGCAATAATGCTATAATATGTCAATATGATACTATAAATAATAGATTAGAAAAAATATCTATTAATAAAGAAGAAGGTAAGAAAGAAAAAATTAATATAAAATATAATAGTAATTCTCAGATTGAATATGTAATTAATAAAGAAAGTTTAGAAGCAGTTTATATAGAAAATAGTCTAGATAGTAAAATTAAAAAAATAGTAGAAGGAGTAATGAAAAAAGAAACCATATGTAAAGAAGGGTTAGCAGGACAAGACGTAAGAGAAGGAAGTTACATAGGGGATGGTAATTATTTAAGCAAACAAGAAGAAGAAGTAAAAGGCTATAATTTAATTATGCCAAAAGAATATCATAAAGCAATATACGAATTTACATATGAAGATAATTATACATCCATAAAGAATAAAAAAGGGATAACGTTAAGGTATTATTTTAATATAAAAGGACAAACAATTAGTGTATTAGAAAAAGAGGAATTTGAAGGTGACCTAGTTATAGAAGAATCATATCGGACCTTATTTAAAACGAAGGGTTGGGAATTAACAACTAATTTTTTCTTTGAAAATTCAATAAATTCTAATTGCGCATATGAATATAAAAGGGCAGAATTTTATGCAAAACAAGATAAAATAAGAGAATTTGCTGAAATTTTCCAAGAAGATAAGTATAAATATGCAAAGGATTTTGTAATATCTTTTTGGATAAAATTTAAACAAGATTTAATTAGTGATGCTAGTGCAGAAGTAGTAATAGAAAAGATAGATTTTCCAAAAATTACAAATAAAAAAAGATTAGAAAAAGTATTAAAAGATACATGGCAATATGTAAGAATACCAATAAATTTAGGTGATATGCCTGAAAATATATGGACAATGAAAATCCAAATTTTAGGAATTGATATAGATACAACAATTGAAGTAGCAGATTTAAGAATAGAGGCAAGCAATGAAAAAACAATAAATATAAATGAAAAATCCCTTGAACTAGTAAAAAGTATTATGTATGTAGAAAAAGGAAAAAAGCATTACGAAGATATTACAGCAGAAATTTTCATAAGTGAGAAAGATCTTTTTGAAACATATAAAAATATATATCATAAAAATAGGCAAGGACAAGAAGAATTTGATTTAGTATATTGTAATGGTACGAAAGTAAAATCAGTAAGTGAAGTTGGATTGGAAATTGATTATAGTGAATGCAAATTAGAAGTAGATGAACAAGGGGTTCCAAATTATTATATAAGTACAGTAATGCCAATAACAAATAAGATAAATACGATAAGTAAAACACAAATTGTCTATAAAAATGATGAAATAGAAAATATACAATATTATAAGGTTATAAGCGAAGTTGGAATAATTAGTAATAATAGTAATAGTTTTGCAAAATCTTCAATAGTAGAAGCATGGTACTATGAAGATGGTAATTTATACAAACAAATAGATGAATATGGAATAGTAACTGAAAATGAATATGATCATTATGGTAATTTAATGCAAATTAAAATGTATAATAATGAAAACCCAGAAAAGGAAATCATAAAAATAAACTATAGCTATCAAGAAGAAGATGAAAGTCAAAGAGAAAATGTTATAGCATATACAGAAAATGGAATAACAACATATTATCAGTATGAAGAACCACAAATGTTCTTGAGCTATACTACCAAAGGAAATTGCACTACAGAGTTTACATATGATTCAGATAAAAAAATAACACAGATAAGATACCGAAATTATCCAGAAGGAAATGTGGATAGTAAAAATAATATAAAATATGACAATAAAGGTAGAATCAAAAGTTTTTCTGATCAAAGTGGAAGAACATATGGAATGATATGTAATTGTTTTGGTGAAGCAGTAAAAATATATAAAAATAAGAATCTAATATTAGAAACAGAAATAATAGAAGAAAAAAATAAATTGAATAGCATAATATATAAACAATATCAAGAAAAAAATCATCCACAAATAACTACGAATTATTATGATTTTTATGGGAAATTATTCAAAACTGTTAATGACGAAAAAGAAATAGAATATGATTATGAACATGTTAGTTATAGCGATAATTTATCTAGAGTAATACGAATAAAAGATCCATATGAAGAAAAAGAATATGAATATACATATGATGATGAAAATAATACAGTAGAATGCCATTGTAAAGGAATATATCCACTTGATATAAAGGTAGTAGAAAATGAAAGAAGAGAATATAAAATTGGTATAAATAATATAAGATATATAACTGTAAAGGATAATGAAGAAGAACCAAAATATTTAAATCCTAGAATTAAAAGAACGAAGTATGAAGTAGATGGAACAGAATATGATGAATATAATTTTGAATATTGTTATGATGAATTAGGAAGATTAAAAAGAAAGCAAAAAAAAGAAACGGAAAATAATATTATTGCAGAAATAAGACAGGAAAGAGAATACAAAGAAGGAACAGGTATAATTAATAAAATAAGATATGGAGTATATGTGCCAATAGAAGTAGAAAAAGGAAAACAAGAAGTCAAAGCGGAAATTATATATGAAAGTGAATATGATGAAGAAACAGGAAATATAAAAAAAATAAAAGAAGAAGGGCAAAGATATTTAGAGAATGATTTAAATAATGATGAATTAGATAAAAAAGAAGTAGAATATGAATATGACTATCAAAATCAATTGATTAAAGAAACACATACAAAAAATGATAATGAAATAAGTGTAATTGAGTATCAATATGGTAAAGAAAGTGGAATGGTAGAAAAAATAATTAAGGATAATGTAGAGATTAAGCAGTTTATTTATAATAAGGATATCTTGACAAACATTAAGGAAAATGATAAAATATATCAAATAGAGTATGATAATTATGGTAACATCATAAACGATGGTAAAGGAACCTTAGAATATGATGAAAGAAATCAATTGAAAAAATATAAGTATTGCATAGATGAAGGACAATTTTGTTATCAATATGAAAATGAATATTATTACAATTATCAAGGAGTGCGCTATAAGAAAAAAGTAAGTCATAGTATAAGATATGGTAATAATGAAGAAAAAGTATATGAGTATTTTAAAATATATTATTTAGATGGAAATCGAATCATAAAAGAAGAATGGAGAAATCTAGAAAATCAAATAACGAATGAAATATTATATTACTATGATTTAGAAGGATTAGTAGGAATTGAATATCAAGGTAAAAAATATGATATAGTAAAAGATATCTTAGGCAATGTAAGTAAGATAATGTACAAAAGTCGAATAATAGGTGAATATGAATATGATGGATGGGGTAAATGTGTAGAAAAAGAACTAAGTCCAGAAAAAAATACAAATATTGATTTCTTTGTCTTACATAACAATCCATTTAGATATAGAGGATATTATTATGATGTGGAAACTCAGCTTTTTCTAGTATCCTCACGTTATTATTCACCGGAGTTATGTCGTTGGATTTCACCAGATGATATTGAATATTTAGATCCAGAATCAGTAAATGGCTTAAATTTATACTGTTACTGCTTTAATAATCCTGTGAGTTACAAACAAAGACCCGTTTCTTCCGGTGGCTCAATTGCTGATTCAGCGTTATCTGGGACATTAGGTGGAGGATTTATGCCGATTATAAATTCATCTAGTGGAGGTTCTAGTATATTTAATTCAGTTCTTGCTAATGGTTCGTTTAGAAATGGATTATTTTTTGGTAAAGGAACTGTAACTGGATTATATGCTAGTGGACATGCGAGAGCACAAATTAGTTTAAAAAACGGAAAATTTGTACTGGGTGCTTTTGGTAAGTTTTCATTATTAAATGCTACTGGTCAAATCGGTATTGGCAATGATGATTTTAGTGTTTCGTTGGTTGGTGTTGGTGATATTGGTACAGTGTCAGCAATGGCTGGAATTTTAATTGATCCAAGTAAAAACACGTATTTTGCAGGAATTGAAGCTAAAGCAGCAGTATTTACTGCTCGTGGAGGAGTACAGTTTGAAATTTTTGATACACAAATTGAGGTTGGTGGTTCAGTCAGTGCATTATCTGCTGGTTTTCAATTTGGTGTCGGAATCAAAGACGGTGAATTCTATTATAAGAGTGGATTTGCTGTATTATTTGGGTATGATTTCTATATTAGAATCAAATTTGCATAGGAGGGCAGACTATGAATAAACAATACTATAGTTTTGGGAATCCATTTAAGGTAAAATTCAGAGAACATTATTGCTATAGATGTGGTTCAAAACTTTCTATAGTTAAACATCACAAAGTAGTGAGTCAAAAATCAGATGAAGCTAAATATTATGACTTTAGTGTTGGCGTTGATGGTGGTGTAATGGTGGGACCATGTGAGTTTATTCATAAGGTGTTTTATTGCCAAAAATGTTCTCAAAATATAGAGTTTGTTACTCAAATAAATCAAGAAGATATTGATATTCTTATAGAAAGTGTTCAAAAGTATTTTTATAATAAAGGCAGAAATATTAATATCAAGAAATATTTTGAAAATATTAATAATGAAGTTGTAGAGGATTGTACAATTGAATCTATAAGCAATTTATGTTTTCTTATAGAAGAAACTGATAAGGATACTTTAATTTATAAGATTCCAATATCTAGAAAAAAGAATTGGGAAAGACCTTATTATTTTAAAGTTAATAAAAAAGATTTAATTAGATTTATACAAAAATAAAATGCACAAGGGGAAGTGCTAGTAATGGCATTTTCCTAAGTGCTTCAATTAAAAAAAATATCTAAATAAGCTTGCTATTAATAGTCCTTTAAATAGGACTATTTTATCTATATTATTAGATTATTTTTTATAGAAATGGTATAATACTTGTGAAGTTCAAAAAATAATTTGGAGGACAAATAAACATGAAAAATATATTTAGACTTATTGGTTTTCTTTGCTTAGTAGTAGCAAGTATATTTTCATTAATTAACTTAGATATGAGAACTTATATGATTTTGTATTAAATGATATTAGAAAACAAATCAAGTTAGCTTTAAGTGATAGGGAATCATTTATTAAAAATGTTATGATTAATACAAATCAAAATGAACAAAAATCTAAATTCTTATATGAAAAAGAAATTAAGAAACACGAAGCAAGACTTAATGAACTACAAAAGATTGAAAAGCGTTTATATGAAGATATGGCACTTGAAAGGATAACACCTGAAATGTTTGGTAATCTCACGAAAGATTATGAAGAAGAAAAAAAGAATTTAAAGAAAAGAATTGAAGAACTATCAAATGCAATTAATTTAAATAAAGATACTGAAAAACAAGTTCAACACTTTATAGAACTAATAGAAAAGTATAAAAACATTAAAGAACTTGATGCAAAGATTCTAAATGAATTAATTAATAAGATAGTTGTTTATGAAAGAGAAATTATTAATGGAGTTAGAACTCAAAAAATAGAGATTGAATATAATTTTGTTAATAAAATAAAAAACGGGTCTTAATTTTTACAAGACACCGATCATGTATGTCGATCCTGATGGACATGCGCCTAAGTGGTGGCAAAGTATTTTAATTGGAGTTGGAGTAATTGCTATTGCAGCCTTAGCTACAGCTGCAATTGTATGCTCCGGAGGAAGTGCTACACCATTTTTGGTTGTTGCGGGCCAAGCAGCTCTAGGTGGTTTAAAAATAGCTGCTGTAGCAGGAGCCACTGCTGGTATTGTGCGAGCCGGAAAGACCGCAATAGAAGGCGGTGACTTAGGAGATGTTGGGAAATCTTTATTTTTAGGATTTTCAGATGGATTTTTAGCTGGTTCAGTATATGCTGCAGGTTCAATGCTTTTAGGTGCTGCTTCTTTTAGAATATCTGGATTAATTAATAATGGATATGGATGGTCTTTAGGAAGTTATAGTGGAGGGTACCAAACTCCTAAAACACCTGGTATTTCATTATTTACTATTAATGGTGGAATAAATGGCGGACGTTCTTTTGGATTTGATTTAGATATTTATAATGGGTTACATTTTCATACTAATAAATTTGGTATAGGTAAAAGAAGCAATTGGATAAAGGCTCATCATTGGATGTGGGCACCAATTGGAATTGGAATTGGAGCTGGTCTTTCAGACGGATGGAGTGAATGGTAGAAAGGAATCATTATGTATTTAAAAAAGAAATTTATTCAAATCCCTTTTTCAAACAAAAAAAGTTTTTCTATTATATATTCTGGTGAAAATGATCTTAAGAATGGTGTAATAAAATTATGTAATTATCTAAAAAAAGAAACTTTTTTGGTTCAAGTGTTTTCACAAGATAGACTAAATGAAATTTTAAGTATCTACGATAATAATTATTTAAATTATAAAAATTTTAACTATTATAAAATTGATAATCTAAAATTCTTAAATAATTTATCTTTTGAAGAATTAAGATTTTTGAATATATATTCACTAAATCAAAATAGTAGACTTGATATAAATCGATTAAAAGATGCACAAGATAATTATACTTTTCAATTAGGTTTTGATAATTATTTAGAATATGTAGAGTTAATAATTAACTATGATTATTATGATGAAGAATTAGTGAAAAAATTCTTGGAACTTGAATAAAAATTAAATTATATTGGCTAAACTTTATCTAGCAATAAAAGCAGGTATACTTTCATCGGTATATCTGCTTTTTCTTTTTGATAAGATGCAAAAGCTGGGTATCCCAGTTGCTGCAAGTATATCAAAAATACAAGTTCAGTGTTGTATTTTTCTTATCCTGCCTTAATATTAAGGCAGGATACAACAATTAAATAATTAAAAATCGAAAGATATGTCATTAAGGTGGCATATCTTTTTTTGTAATATTTTGACTTTCGTTCGACAAATCATATAAAAACGTAAAACTTTTTACTCCTAACTTTCCATATATAGTGTAGGGAGTATTTTTATTTTCCTTTACTAATGATTGTGGAAGAAAAAAATATTTAAATTATTTTTGTAAAACACCCCTACAAAACACTAAAAACTTTCCATATATATTGAGGGGATATTTTTTATCCACAAGTAATTTATATGTGAAAGTTTAAGAATAAGGAGTTGATGTTAATGATATAACTATTTAATTTATTTAATCAAAACGTACTAATACACAAAACAAATATATTTTAGCCACAAGCAAACATACAAGGAAAAGAAGTTAAAATTAATATATAAGATGTGGCAAATTTGTTTATTTTATAGGCAGGTTAAGTCGTTGCCACAACTGATGTTATCAGTTATGACAACTCGACTGTTGCGAGAACTGGGATACCCAGCTTTCGCTTTTAACCAAATAAATGAAAGAGAGGAAAAGATTATAGGTAAAAAAGAAGTTAAAACAATTTATAAAGAAGATGATTCTAAAATAACATATTTTGTTATTGAAGAAGTGGAAGAGGAATCAATAGTTAAATTAATAGAGAAAATGTTAGTTAATATTATTTTAACTGGTTGTAATGGTGGACTATGTTAATAAATTATGGTATAATGAAGATGCTAGATAAAGTTTTAGCTTTGCTAGGAGGTAAATAAGTGAAGCAAAATAAACTTTATAATGTAGCTATATATTGTAGGTTATCGTTAGATGACGGAAATGAAGGTGACTCATCAAGTATTAAAACTCAAAAAATAATGTTAGAAGAATATGTGAAAGAAAAAGGATTTAATATCTATGATTATTATATAGATGATGGATTTAGTGGCTTAAATTTCAATCGTCCTGCGTTTAAAAGAATGATTAAAGATATTGAAGCAGGTTTTGTAAATTTAGTAATAACAAAGGATTTATCAAGGTTAGGAAGAGATTATATTATGACTGGATACTATAATGAAATATTTTTTCCAAGTCATGATGTAAGATATATCAGTATTAATGATAATGTGGATACACTTTATGATAATAATGATATTGCTCCATTTAAGAATATCTTAAATGATATGTACGCTAAAGATATATCAAGAAAAGTAAAAAGTGCAAAAAGACTTTTAATGCAAAAAGGTATGTATATGGCTGCTCAGCCTCCATATGGATATAAAAAAGATCCAAATGATAAAAATCATCTTATTGTTGATGAAGAAGCAGCTAAGACAGTTAGATTAATCTTTGATTTAGCACTTACTAATATTGGTGTAGTAAAAATTACTAGAGAATTAAATAATAGAAAAATTGTTCCACCTAGTATTTATAAAGCCAATAATGGAGATTTAAGATTTACTAAACTTACTGAAACTAGAAGACAGATGTATAAAAACTATGATATAGAAACTTGGAACACTGTAACAGTTGGTGCCATTTTAAGAGATATAGTTTATATTGGTGATATGGAAAATCACAAATATGAAGTTAAGAATTATAAAACTAAAAAATGTACAAAAGTTCCAAAAGAAGAACATATCATAGTAAGAAATACCCATGAAGCAATAATATCAAGATCTGACTTTGAACATGTCCAAGAATTAATAAGACATAGACAACGCCCATCTAGACATAATCATCCAAATTTATTTAAAGGTTTAATAAAGTGTGAAAACTGTGGAAGAACATTAAATCTTTATTATAACAAAAGAAGAGATGGAAAATTAGTATGGGGATATCGTTGTATTGGTAATTCTGTAAGAAATGGAATAGATACAGAAGCTAATACAATAAGATATTTAGAAATATATAATGTCGTAAAAGATAAAATAAAATCCTTAATAACATCACTTAATTTAAGTGATGATGTATTCTTAAATAATATTATTGAGAAAGCTAATACAGACGATGAATTACAAAAACTAGTCGATGAAAAAAATAAACTTCTTGTAAGACTACAAAAAATAGAGAAAATTATCATAAAGCTATATGAAGATTTAATAGAAGAAAGTTTGAGTAGTAGTAACTATCAAAAGATGTTAGATAAATATCAAGAAGAACAAAAAGAAAAAAATAATCGACTAAAAGAAATTGAAGATAAGTTTTTAAAAAATTCATTAAATGAAAGAAATATTCTTAAACTTAAACAAACATTAAAAGAATATCTTAACTTTGATGAATTAACTCCGGAATTAATTAATAGCTTAATAGATCATATAACATTAAGTCATATTAAAGTTATTAATGGAGTGAAAACTAGAAATATAAAAATAGCTTACAAATATGTAAGCTAAAGGTAAATGAGGATACTCGTGAGAGACCCATCGAAACGGGATTATTTTGGTTATCCTCAAGGTATTATTCGCCTGAATTATGTAGGTTCATTCAACCATCAAATATATCTAGTTTAAATCCACATTCAATTAATGGATTGAATTTATATGCTTATGCAAATAATAATCCAATTAGTAAAACAAAATTATCAAGTATTACAAATATAGGAACATTAAGTGGCATTAGTACAAACATAATGATTCCGTCTATCAATATACTAAATGTCAGTTCGAAAACGGGAAATGATAATTATTGGAATCCACATGTAAAGGGAAAATGGTTTGATACTGATTGGCCAACATTTCTTTCTTTATCAAATGATGGATTTGAGGCGATTAACTGGAGTTTATCAATCTATAAAGGTAGTTTATTTTTTGATAATCAAGAAAATCACTCTTTATATGTTTCGTTGGGAAATATAAGTATATTTGCAGGCCTAGTTTTTCCTAAAGATTCATCTGAAGACAATAAAACTAGATTTGGTTTTGATGCTTCTGCTAGTGTTATTGAAATTGGATATGATGGAAGAATTATTGACGCAAGTGTGTCTGGATTAACTATAGGCGCAACATATTTATTTAAAGATGGTAAATTTAAGCTGGAATATGGATATGGTTGGTGGGGATGGTCTGTGTCAATAGACTTCATTGAATTATTTAAATGGTTGTTTGGAGGAGAATAAAATGGGTTGGAGAGGTTATAAAGGGACTATAGATGTTGGTATGATATTTAAAAAAATGTATTGTAAAAATTGTGGTACAAAATTAAAAATAAAAAAGAATACCGAAATTGTTAAAAAAGGTGATAAAGGTTATTCAAGTAGAATGCCTGGAAAAGGTAATGCTTTAGGTATGAGTTCTTATTACGATGTTACACATATCTATTGTTGTCCTTCTTGTGGTCTAGAAATAACTTATGATGATCAATGCATTGTCGCAAAACAACAAAAACTTTTAAAAAAGAAAATACTCAATGAAAATGATTAAAATATAGTAACTAATTAACTAAATCAGAAACAGGATAAGAGTTGTGCCCAAATTTTGGGTACAGCTCTAACTCCTGCAAATGGGATACCCATTTCAAGTTTAAAAGAATGAAGAAGTGAATATTATCGATTTATTTGTTAGGTAATATTCAAGGATAATCAAGATTATGATGTCGAAACGGGATGGTTTTGGTTATCCTCAAGGTATTATTCTCCAGAACTTTGCAGGTTCATCAGTCCAGATTCTGTAGACTATTTAGAACCAGAATCTATCAACGGATTAAACTTATATGCCTATGCTAAAAATAATCCGATTATGTATTATGATCCTAGTGGTCACTCTGCAATTTTAGTAATTGGATTATTGGTTGGTTCATTCATTGTAGGAGCTGGTGCTAGTGTAGTAAGTCAAGGCTTGACTTATGGATGGGATGAAATTAATTATTGGCAAGCAGGAGTAGATGGATTATTTGCTTTAGGTTCAACTGCATTGGCAATGACGGGAATTGGAGCGTTAGCTTCAGCTGGAATAGGCGCTGTTGCTGGTTGGTCGCAATATGCAATTGGTTCTGCATTCCATGGAGAAGATTTGACATTACTCGGTTCCTTAACAGCAATTGGATTAGGAGCTATTGGTGGTGCAATAAGCGGGGCTGGTGCTAGAAATAGTGCTAATATTGCTTCAAGTATGAAATTAACCGGTAAAGGAGCTAGTGCTGTTAAGGCTATTACTACTGCATCTAATAGATATTTGGCTGGAGAAATTTCTATGAAAGGTCTTCAAGCAACTACTAGATTGTGGGGTAATGTAGCTTTAAATGCAGTGCAAGATGCTATCGCACCGACAATTAGAAGTTTAATGATTAAGGGTACTATTGCTATTACTGGATGGACTGTGGCAACTGTTGGAATTAACTATGGATTGTCATACTTGTATTAAACATAAATGGAGGGAAATATGGGAACAAATGAAATTATTGTGTTTTTTATCTGCATATTAGTTGTCTTATTTATGCATTTTATAAATTTGATTTTTGGAAGCAAACATGATTGTTATTTTTCAGATAAAACTATTAAAAAACTTACTGTTCCTAAAAAGTCATTTTTAAGAAAATTAGTTATGTTTAAAGAAGGAAAAATGACTAATCCACCTTTTCTTTATATAAGAGTAATACCTTATTTAATACAAGTATTTATTGTGATTGTTAGTGCAGTTTTATTCCTTATTGATCAATTCGCAATAGATTTCATTCCAAGTATTGTATTTATGGTTATTGGATATGGTACTTTGGGGACATATGTGATTTATGAATTGTTTTTAATCTTTTTATCTAGAGGATTAAAACTGTAAAAAATTTAAATAATTTAATGAGTAAGAATTATATAATTAATAATTATTAAATGGACTTTTGACAAAACTTATTCATTTTATAATTTGGCGAACTTGCATATAGTTGTAAGTTCGCTTTTTTAATTTAATCTATACTTATAGATTATTTAATAAGAAAATGGTATAATAAAGTCAGTAAAATGTAATAAAATTCAACTTATGTGAGGTTATCAGATGAGCAAAGTAGATAGATATAATCCAACTAGAATGTTTAATCAAGGGTGTGCTTTTTGTGATATAGCAGAATTGTGCATAAAAGAGCCAAATGCTTTTAAAGAAAGAACTCAATCACATTTTATTGGCGGGTTAGTAAACTCTTTATTAGCATGCGAAATATTTATGAAAACAATTATAGTCATTAAAGATAAAAATGAAAAGCCAAGAGGACATGACCTAACTAGCCTTTGGAAACAGATCAAAGAATTAGATGATGATTTGACCAAAAATATTGAGTTTGAAATTAAAAATATATATAATTCAAAAAACGATAACTTGTTTAATGATATATTAACAGTTTGCAAAAATCAATTTAAAGAAATAAGATATATTTATGAACTGGATTCTATAAAATGCGATGCAAATTTTATTATGATTTTAAGAAAAATTTTAAGAAATGTATGTGAAGAAGAATTAAAAAATGTAAGCGACAAATTTTAGGAGTAATATATTTATGAGATTGTTTATAAGTTTTTCGGCTAGAAATAACGGTAATTGTGATGAACTTATCAAATATCTAGCTAAAGAGGAAGATAAAATTATATATTTTAGAGATTTAAGTATTCACAGTTGTAGAAATTGTGATTATGAATGTTTTGATAATTGTTGTAAGTATCGTGATGATGATATTTATAGTCTTTATGAAGAAATGCAAAATTATCAAAAAGTTGTTTTAATTGTTCCTATTGATTTATCAGGAGGCTATGAAGAAGTTAGATATGTTGCAAATTATGATTATATAGATGATGAACCGCAAATGTTAATTTGTGGGGTTGCATCTACATATATTGAAGCAATGAACCTAGTTAATATGCCTGCTTTAATCACATTTGAAGACAATTTACCATCAACAATTACATATCACAAAACTAATAGAGAAACAGAAGTATTTTATTCATATGATTATAAAGAGTATAGTCGCATAGCTGTAACGGCAATCATTTCTGATATAGAATATAATATTAAATCATTTGCTGATAAATATATTGATACAGACTTATATGTTTATAATAAAACAGAATCAATAATAAGTGATTCATTAGAAGCTGATTATTATATTTGCTATAAAAATGATGAAGATATTAATATGGCATATGTTATAACATCTTATGAAGTCAATGATGTTACTTGTTATTATATGATTCACTTTGATTTATATAACGGAGAAGCAAGCGATAGTATTGAAGAGATAGTAAACACTATGTCAATCATTTATAATTAAAATTAAGAGGAGTTGATAGTAATGAAAAAAATTATATTAGGACTTTTGATGATTTTTAGTATCACTTTATTTGGATGTGATTCTGCTAATCTTGATGTTGGTGTTAGGGAAGATGGTACGATTTTTTTCAATGATTCTACAATCACTCCTGATATTTATTTAATAAATGATGATGAAAATATATTAATCGAAGATGAATATTTATTTGGTAAATTAAAAGAAACAATTGAAGATAAAACGGTTGTGATGCACGATAATTGTGACTGTCAACCAGTATATTCAATAAAAATAAAAGATTATTCATTTTCATTACACAATCATGGAATTTTAATAAAAAAATCAATAAGTAAAAATGTAAAACATATAGAATACATTGGTTTTGTAGAGTGTGATTCGGCAATAATGGAGGAAATGTTTGATATCATAGAGGAGGCGAATTAAATGAAAAAGTTAATAATAGTTTCAAGTAAAATTGTATTTTCATTAGTTCAAATCCCATTGTGGTTTATTAAATTATTTCATGGCGTAGGTCATATGCCTAATGTAGACACAGGCAAGATTGAAGAAGTACATTTTTATCATACAATGTATGAGAATATATCAGATTTAGGGTGTTCATTCTTATTTATTATTTCTATGGTATTGGTTGTATTTTCTGTGGTTTTAGCAATTTTAACATTAATTAAAAATAACAAAAAGATCAGTTTAGTAAGTAACATTATATCAATTATTTCTGTAGTTTTATTTATTGTATTATTGATAATGGCTTCAACTGTAGCAAGAGGATATTAGGAGGAGACTATGAAAAAAGTATTAATAATCTTTCTTATGATCTTAACTTTTGGATTATATGGATGTAGCAAAAATGAATTGCCAGATCCTAATACAAATCTTGAATTTTGGATAACTGAAAACGTTGATGATGTTGATTGGTCGAATTATCAAATGAAATATGGTATGATGGGTGGTAATATGTATTATGGTACTGGATACGTTCCAACATTGGATGAATATAATCAGCAAGTTAATCCAGAACAATGTGTAATTTATACAGTAACCTCATATCCTGATTATAGTAATAAAGCTCAACACATAACATACATAGAAATAACAGATCCATCAATTGTGTTTTATGGATTATCATTAAATTCTACAGATGAGAAAATCAGGGAAACTTTAGGTAATATGGATTTTGTATTTCAAGAATTAGGAGGAGACACTTTAGTTGCTAGAAAAGACAAATATGTGTTTAGCTTTTCTCCTGAAATAATTAGAATAAGTGTTAATGTAACAAATAAAACCGGAATTATTTTCTAGTGCTATAATATTCATTGGAACCGAAAGGTTCCTTTTTTTTACGTTTTTTTTAATAATGGGTGGTAATTTGTAACTTTAAATGTCCGTAACTATTGAGAGGATAATTTATTTTTTTAAGAAAGTTTAAATTACACCCTCTCAAAACGCCTTTGAAATCTCCTGTAATAGTGAAGGGATATTTATTAATTAAAAAAAATTAATATTTGGGTATACAAAGAGCCATATAAGTTTCCAGTAACTATTGAAGGGACAATAAAAATATTTGATGTAACACCCCATCAAAATGAAGTTGAAATATCCATTACTATTGAGGAGATAAAAAAAGTTAAAGAAATTTCACCAAAAAGGTACACAAACGCTTTGTAACTTTCCAGTACTATTAGAGGGATAAATAATTATTTAAAGAAAATTTCAAGAATCACCCTCAAATGGACTTTGAAATCTCCTGTAATAGTAGAATAGGACAATTTTTTTGCTAAAGGGTCATCAAAGATAGATAAAAATTTCCATTACTATTAGAAGGATATAAATTATTTTTTCAAAAAAGGTGGTAATTTAGGAGTTTAAATGTCCGTAACTATTGAAGAGAATATTTCTTTAGATGTGAAAATGGAGGTGAAAAGATGGTAGCTAATTTTAACTTAAATAGGTAAAAATATATCATTTTTGTGAACAGGAAAAGACGTGTAACACTCTGCAACACTTGCCTCACGCCACAGTGTTGTAACTGGGATACCCAGCTTACAAAAATTAATAAACAAATAGATGGATGTAAAATAAACTTGTGGTATCATCATGATGCAAGGTTGTGAAGGAATTGGAGGTTAATTTGAAAGAAAATAAAATTTACACCCAGCTTTATATTGTAGACTATCTTTAGATGATGGAAATATTGGTGAATCAGGAAGTATTCAAACACAAAAGATTATTTTAGAAGAATATGCTAAAAGGCATAGATTTATGAGGTTTATGTTGATGATGATTATAGTGGATTAAAGTTTGATAGACTTGAAAGAAACTATATTGAAACTGGCTATTATACAGAACATTACTTTAAAGATGTAGGTGTAAGATATATTGAGATAAATAAAAAATATAAATGAATAAGAGATTAAATCCTTTAATATGTAGTTTTAAGGAAAAAGTAGGAGAATCTTTATTAAAAGTTTAAATTTTAATTGAAAGATTAATTTAAAAGAATTAATATAAAGAAATTTTTAAAATATTTAATAATTTAAAACGCTTTCGTATTATTAAGCATTGACAATAATTTTTTTCTCATTTATAATAATGCTAAATATTTTATAAAAAAGAGGTGAAGTATGAATTACAATGATAAAATAATCGGTGAGGGATTGACTTTTGATGATGTTTTGTTAGTTCCACAAGAGTCTAATGTTTTACCAATACATGTATCTTTAAAAACTCAGTTGACAAAAAATATTGAACTAAATATTCCTATTGTTTCGGCTGCGATGGATACGGTTACAGAAGCCAATCTTGCCATTGCTTTAGCTCGTGAGGGTGGAATTGGTTTTATTCATAAAAATATGTCAATTGAAGAACAAGTACACCAAGTAGATTTAGTTAAAAGAAGTGAAAGTGGGATGATAGTTAATCCAATTACACTTAATCTTAATTCAACTTTAAAAGATGCAGAAGATTTATTGTCATTGTATCATATTAGTGGACTGCCTGTTGTTGATGAAGATGGTATTTTGAAAGGAATTATTACAAATCGTGATTTAAAATATTTAGAGTTAGATGATACAAAAGTAGAAAAGGTAATGACAAAAGATAATCTTGTTACCGCAAAAGTTGGTACTTCTTTAGAAGAAGCAAAAAAAATTTTATGGCAACATCGAATTGAAAAATTATTGATTGTTGATGATAAATTTCATCTCAAAGGTTTGATAACAAGTAAAGATATTGATAATGTCATTAATTATCCTAATGCTTGTAAAGATGAGAAGGGACGGTTAAGAGTTGGTGCTGCAGTTGGAGTGGCAACAGATACTTTAGAAAGAGTTGATGCTTTAGTCAAAGCGGGTGTTGATGTAATTGTTGTTGATTCTGCTCATGGGCATAGTGGGGCAATCATTAAAATAATCAAGGAAATTCGAAAAAAATATCCTACTTTAGATTTGATTGCAGGAAATATCGTAACTAAAGAAGCTGCCATTGCTTTAATTGAGGCGGGCGCCAATACGGTTAAAGTTGGTATTGGTCCTGGTAGTATTTGTACAACAAGAGTAGTTGCTGGAGTTGGAGTGCCACAGATTACCGCAATTTTAGAGGTTGCAAAAATAGCTCATGAAAAAGGAGCTTATGTAATTGCTGATGGAGGTATTAAATTAAGTGGTGATATTGTTAAGGCTCTTGCAGCAGGTGGTGATGTAGTTATGCTTGGTTCACTTCTTGCTGGATGTAAAGAATCTCCTGGGGAGGAGGTTATCTATCAAGGACGTCGTTTTAAGGTATATGTTGGAATGGGTTCACTTGCTGCTATGAAAAGAGGTTCATCCGATCGCTATTTTCAAGGAAAGATAAAAGAAACTAAAAAATTAGTTCCAGAAGGAATTGAAGGACGAGTAGCATATAAGGGAGAACTTGCCGATACAATTTATCAACTTTGTGGAGGTCTTCGTTCAGGTATGGGATATTGTGGTTGTAGTAATATTAAACAATTGCAAACAAAGGGAAAATTTATTAAAATTACTAATGCTGGGTTAAAAGAAAGCCATCCTCATGATGTTGAGATTACAACTGAAGCCCCTAATTATTCTAAATAGGAAGAAAAATGTTAATGAAAAATTATAATCAAATTTTAGTACTTGATTTTGGTAGTCAATATAATCAACTTATTGTTAGAAGAATAAGAGAGATGGGGGTATATTCTACATTAGTATCTCATAATATTGGTCTTGATGAAATAAAAAATATTCCAAATTTAAAAGGTATTATATTGAGTGGTGGTCCTCATTCTGTTTATGATAGTAAGGCTTTTGCTTGTAATCCAGAAATATTTTCATTAGGAATTCCTATTCTTGGAATTTGTTATGGTATGCAATTAATGGCAAAAACCTTTGGTGGTTTGATTACAAAATCTGAAATTTGTGAATATGGGAAAAGTGAAATTATTATTAATGATGCTAGCCCTTTATATGATAAATTACCCTTAAATCAAATAGTTTGGATGAGTCATGGTGATAATGTAAAAACTTTGCCTCAAGGCTTTAAAAAGATTGCTAGTTCTAAAATGTGTGAATTAGCAAGTATTGCTAATGAGGATAAAAAGTTGTATGCAGTTCAATTCCATCCAGAAGTAAGACATACTATTTATGGGAATCAAATTTTATATAATTTTATTTTTAATATTTGCAAGGCACATGCAAATTGGCACATGGAAAATTTTATTGAAGAACAAGTCTTGAAAATTAAACAAGAAGTAAAAGAAAAAAAGGTATTATGTGCTTTATCCGGTGGAGTTGATTCAGCTGTTGTGGCAACTTTAATTCATAAAGCAATTGGCAATAATTTAACTTGTATGTTTATTGATAATGGATTATTAAGACAAAATGAAGCAGATGATGTTATGAAAGTTTTTCAAGAAAATTTTCATATGAATGTTATAAAAATTAATGCAAGTGAGCGATTCTTAAAAAAATTAAAGGGTATAAGTAATCCTGAGGAAAAACGAAAAATAATTGGTCATGAGTTTATTAGCGTTTTTGAAGAAGAAACTAAAAAAATTGGTCAATTTGATTACCTTGCTCAAGGAACCCTTTATACAGATATTATAGAATCTGGGACGAAAACTGCCCAAACAATAAAATCTCATCATAACGTTGGTGGTCTTCCTAAAAATATGAATTTTAAATTAATTGAACCAGTAAAGGTTCTTTTTAAAGATGAAGTTAGAAAATTAGGTTTGGAATTAGGTCTTCCTAAAGAAATTGTTAATAGACAACCTTTTCCTGGGCCAGGTCTTGGAATTAGAGTTCTTGGTGAGGTTACTTTAGAAAAATTAGAAATAGTTCGTCAAAGTGATGTAATTTTAAGAGAAGAGATTTTCAAATCAAAATTAAATAATGATATTTGGCAATATTTTACCATTCTTCCTAATATTGCAAGTGTAGGGGTTATGGGCGATCAAAGAACATATGCTTATACTATTGCTATTAGAGCAGTAACATCTATTGATGGAATGACCGCTGATTGGGCTAAAATACCATATGATATTTTGGAAAAAATTTCAATGAGAATTGTTAATGAAGTTCAAAATGTGAATAGAGTAGTCTATGATATTACATCAAAACCACCATCAACAATTGAATGGGAATAATTGTATTTTTTATGTATTTATAGTATTCTCTTTTACGACTTAATAAATAAAAAAATACGATATGAATTTACTCATATCAAAAAACAGATTTATTTTTATCCGATGTTTATGTTGTCGAGTATAATGGTGTTGTGACTAGGTTTATAGCACTTACAGAAGAAGAAAATGTATGGTTATATGTTGATATAAATCATACTTGCAAAGAAATTGGTAAAACTCTTATCAATTTTGCTTTAGATAAGTTAAATTTGATGTGAGAATTAAAGTACTAAAAGGAAATTTACTAGTTCTTTCTATTTACTCATTTATGAGGTTTAGAATTGCTATGAAAAGATAAATAGTATAATATAGTTTAAAAATTTATTAAATGATTTGATTAGAAATGATGAAAAAGTAAAATTAATTAAAATAGAGATATTTTAGAAAATAACAAAAAGCTCATATTGTTTTTATTGTTATAAAAGATAAGAAAAATTATGGATATTTTGAAATTATAGGTTAAAGTACTTATAAATAAGTTTTATATTATGACAATAAAAAATTTGCTCATTTATATTTATCAACGATGTAAGTAATTAGATATACTTAAATTTTATAAGCAAATTGGTATATAAAAGGTATTAGGATTTAGTAAAAATAGTTTTATATAAATCCTTTTTATAAAGTCTCTATAAAAATATAATGAAATTTTGAAAGGGATTATAGTATGAATACACCAATATTAAAAACTGAACGGTTAATTTTAAGAAAATTTACAGAAAATGATATTGAAGCTTTATACCTTATTCTTAAAGATGAAGAAGTTAACAAATTTTTGCCTTGGTATCCTGTAAAAAGCCTTGAAGAGGTAAAGAAATTTTATAAAGAAAGATTTGCTTCAAAATATATAGAGCCACAAGGTTATGCTTATGCTATTTGTTTAAAAAGTGATAATTTTCCGATAGGTTATATAAAAGTTGATATGGAAGAACACCATGATTTTGGTTATGGATTGCGTAAGGAGTTTTGGCATCAAGGAATTGTTAGCGAAGCTGGGAAAGCTGTTGTCGAACAAGTTAAAAAGGATGGGTTACCATATATTACGGCAACACACGATAGAAATAATCCAAGAAGCGGTAGTGTTATGAAAAAAGTTGGTATGAGATATTGTTATTCATATGAAGAATTATGGCAACCAAAAGGATTTCTTGTTACATTTAGAATGTATCAATTGAATCTTGATAGTAATAGTGATTTTGTATATAAAAGGTATTGGAATATGTATGAAAATCATTTTATTGAAGAAATTTAGTTTATTAGAGGATGAAAATGATTATTTTAATTACAGGCGCTTCTCATATAGGGAAGACTTTCTTGGCACAAAAAATATAAATATCCTTATCTTTCAATTGATCATTTAAAGATGGGATTAATAGGAAGTGGGAAAACAAAGTTAACTTTAGAAAATGACAGAAAATTAGAATCTTATATGTGGCTAATTATTAGAGAAATGATTAAGATAGCGATTGAAAATAGACAAAACCTTGTAATAGAGGGTGGTTATATTCCCTTTAGATGGAAAGTGGATTTTGATGATAAGTATTTGAAAGAGATTCAATATTATTGCCTTGTGATGAGTAAAAAATATATTGAAAATAATTTTTAAATATAAAACAATATGCTAACGTAGTTGAACAACGCATTGATGATTCATGGTGTAGGATAGATACTATAATTAATGAAAATGCCTATTATCAAAGAATGTGTGAAAAATATCACTATAATTATATTTTGATTGACGATTTTTATAAAGTCGATATAGATTTAGACGAATTGCAAAAATGATAAAAATTATTGAAATGTGAATTTATAAAGAGAAGAAAATTACAAATATGGTTAAAAATTAGTATGTATGGTTATGTGTCAAAATATATGAAATTTTACACAAATAGGCACTATAAAATGAATTAGAGTTCTATCCTTCATATGTTGAGAAGGGAATGTTAATTTTAGAATAGTATGTGATAGTAGGTGTTTTTAGTATAATAGAGTATAATATTAGGAGAATAAGATTTATCAAAAGAGAAATGCTTTTAAAATTAAAAAACTCTTATTGCACAGGTTTTTAAGGTAATATATTGGATTTTGATTCAAAAGAACAATACGATGATATTGTTATATCTTCTAGTTTTGTGTCATTGTTTATAGATATAGAATTATGTAAAAGTTTGACAAAAAATAGATTTAATCTTATTTTGAAAACAAAAAATACTTATAATAAATAGGACATATTCAATATTTTTCTAGAATTTATGAATTATATAATGAATAAAAGTTGTTATAGTAAAAATTGATGGATTTTTAAACCCATCTTTATGAATGAAGAGAAATGGCATCATATTTATAAGGGTTTATCAAAGTAAGAGTCTATTTATTTTATGAAAAAGCAACGATTAAAAATACTTAAGTAAAAAAGTTTTTATATGAGTGTTTTTTAGAAATATTTAAAATTAGTTTAGAGAAGGTGTTATTTTGATAAAAATTAGATATGTAGAATTTGAAGATCAAACTTTTTGGTATCGCTTAGATAAACATTTGCCTCAACAAGAATTTAGAAAAAAAGTTGAAAATAAAGAAGGCTATGTTTTATTAAATGATGATAAGGCAATTGGTCTTTTGCGATATAATTTTTTTTGGGATAATATTCCTTTTTGTACGATGCTTTTAATTGATAAGAACTTTCAAAATAAGGGTTATGGTAAAAAGATGATGGAGTTTTGGGAAAACGAAATGAAACTACAAGGGCATAAGATAGTTTTGACCTCTACACAAGTTGATGAAAAAGCGCAACATTTTTATCGTAAATTAGGATATCAAGATTGTGGTGGGTTGCTTATTAATGATGGTGATTTTAAACAGCCAATGGAACTTATTTTGAGAAAAACTATTTAAAAAAATGAATATAAATAATTAGTAAAGAAAAGTTGTAAGTATTTTAACTTATAGGTTGAGACTTACAACTTTTCTTTATAGTATATCCTATAAGTAAATGGATAGTCAAATTAAGATAAAAATGATATAATAGTACAAGAAAGAAAGGTATTGATATGAAACAAGAACGTTGTATAAGTTATTTAAAACCGTTTACCAAAAGATTAATCATAGGTCCAATATTTAAATTTATTGAAGCTGTTTTTGAATTAATTGTTCCTATTTTAATGGCCTTAATTATTGACGAGGGAATTAAAAATCGTGGTGGTGATCTTAAATATATCTATATTGTTGGTATTATTATTATTATTTTAGGTATTTTAGGTCTTGCAAGTTCTCTTGTTTGTCAATTTAGTGCATCTAGGGCTTCTCAAGGGTACGGAACTCTTTTAAGAAATGCTATTTTTAAAAAAATAAATAGTTTATCAGAAAAAGAATTAGATAATGTAGGTAGCGATGCTTTGGTTAATATTATGACAAATGATATCAATCAGTTACAATTAGCTGTTGCGATGTTGATTAGACTTGTGGTTAGAGCTCCTTTTTTGGTGCTTGGAAGTTTAATTGCTTCAATGATTATTAATTTTAAAATTGGTTTAATATTTTTAATTATGATTATTTTAATTTCAATTATTTTGTATTTTATTATTAAAGTTAGTTCTAAAAAATATACCAAAGTTCAAAATAAATTGGATGATTTAAGTATTGTATCAAGTGAAAATTTAAAAGGTTCACGGGAAGTCAGAGGATTTGCAATGCAAGAAAAAGAGAAAGATCGATTCATCAAAGAGGCCAAAAGTTATCAAAAGGAAGCTCTTTCAATTGCTAAAATATCATCTTTATTAAATCCTTTAACTTCGATTATTACGAATATTGCAATTATTGCGATTATTTATTTTGGTAGTAAAATGGTAAATGGAGGTAATTTATTACAAGGTGAGGTTATTGCTCTTGTGAATTATATGAATCAGATTCTCCTTGCTTTAATTGTAGTTAGTAACTTAGTTGTTATTTTTACGAAAGCGTATGCTTCACTTAAAAGATGTGATGCTCTTCTTAGTTTAAATAGTTCGATAAAAAATGGAAAAGAGTCTATAGTAAATTTAGATAATGAAAATATTATTGAATTTAAAAATGTCTCCTTTGCTTATGATGATATAACTGAAACATCGATTCATAATATTGATTTTAGCATTAAGCGAGGTGCAACAATTGGCATCATTGGCGGCACGGGTTCTGGTAAAAGTACCCTTATAAAATTAATTGAGAGATTTTATGATCCAACTGTAGGCAAGATATATTTAAGTGGTAAAAATTTACAAGAGTATAATCTTAATATTTTAAGAAAATCGATAGGATTGGTTCATCAAAAAGCTGTTTTATTTAAAGGAACGATTAGAACTAATCTTCAAATGGCAAATAATAATGCAACAGATGATGAGATGATTGCGGCCTTAAGGGTTGCTAAAGCCTTTGATTTTGTTATGGAAAAAGGTGGATTAGATGCATTAGTAGAAGAAAATGGTAGGAATTATTCGGGTGGACAAAAACAAAGAATTACCATTGCTCAAGCCATAGTGAAAAGACCAAATATTTTAATTTTAGATGATTCTACTAGTGCTCTTGATTATATGACTGATGCTGCAGTTAGAGAGAACATTAAGAATTATTCTAAAGATTTAACAACAATTATTATTTCACAACGGGCAAGTTCTCTAAAAGATGCTGATAAAATTATTGTTTTAGATGATGGAAAAATTGAGGGAATCGGTACCCATAATGAATTGTTAAGAGACTGTGTAGTGTATCAAGAAATTTGCTCTTCACAAAAAGAAGTTGGGGGCGAAAAAAATGTTTAAAAAATTATTACATTATTTAAAAGGATATCTATTTTTCATTTTTGTTATTTTAATTTTTGCTTTAATAAATGTAGTTGCAACGCTTTTAATTCCTATTTTAATTGGAGAGGCTATTGATTTTATTATAGGTTCTAATAATGTTAATTTTGAACAGATAGATAAAGTTTTATTTTTCATTTTTCTTTGCATAATTGTAGGCAATATCTTTGGTTATTTATATGAATATATGATGTCTTTTGTATGTGAAAAAGTGGTAATGAATTTAAGATGTGAGGTTTTTAATAAAATTTTACATTTACCACTTTCCTATATTGATAGCCATCGCCATGGTGATATGGTGAGTTTAATTATTTCAGATATTGAGCAAGTATCAGATGGACTTTTACAAGGATTTAAGCAACTATATAGGGGAATCATTATGATTATTGCCACATTGTTATTTATGTTTTTAATTAAGTGGGAAGTTGCCTTGATTGTTATTTTAGTGACACCACTATCTTTGTTTGTAGCTTGGTTTATTTCTAAAAAGTCCCATGATTATTTTACTAAACAAGCCAAAATAAAGGGTGAATTAAGTGGCTATATTTTAGAAATGGTTACAAATCAAAAAAATATAAAAAGTTTTTGTTATGAAGAAAGGGCAATTCAGAAGTTTGAACAAATTAACCAAGATTTATATAAAATAGGAATTCATGCTCAATTTATTTCTTCAACGACAAATCCTTCTACAAGATTTGTGAATGGTCTTGTATATGCTTTGGTTGGAATTGTTGGAGCCGTTTTTGTGGTTAAAGATCCGCTTTCATTTAGTGTTGGGATGCTTTCTTCATTTTTATCTTATGCAAACCAGTATACTAAACCCTTTAATGAGATATCAGGGGTGGTAAGTGAGGTACAATCAGCCTTTGCTTCATTTAAAAGAATTGTTCATTTATTAGACGTCAATGATGAAATAGATGATGGATTAAAGGAAATTGATTTACCAGTTGATAGTATAAAGTTTGTGAATGTTAACTTTTCTTATCAAAAGAATCAACCTCTTATTACTGATTTTAATTTAACAATTGAAAAAGGTGAAAAAGTAGCCATTGTTGGTCCAACTGGATGTGGTAAGACAACAATGATAAATCTTCTTTTAAGATATTATGACCCAGTAAGTGGTACTATTTATATTGATGATATAAATACTTTAGATATTAAAAAGGATAACTTAAGACAGGCGTATGGGTTAGTATTACAAGATACATGGATTTTTAAGGGAACAGTTAAAGACAATATTGCTTATGCTAAACAAGATGCTTCTTTTGAGGAAGTTGTGAAAGCGGCTAAACTTGCACATGCTCATAGTTTTATCAAGAGATTACCAAATGGTTATGATACAATTATTAGTGCTAATAGTGGCTTATCACAAGGGGAAAAACAGTTAATTACAATTGCTAGACTTATGATGTTGAAGCCAGATATGGTTATTTTAGATGAGGCTACCTCATCAATAGATACAAGAACAGAAAAGAAAATTGTTGATGCTTTTCATTATATGATGAATGGTAGAACAAGTTTTATTATTGCACATCGTTTATCAACGATTCAAGAAGCTGATAAGATTATTGTAATGAAAAGTGGTCATATTATGGAAATTGGTAATCACAAAGAATTGCTTGCAAAAGGTGGTTTTTATGCTAGACTTTATTATCAGGGGATTGTTGATGCTTAAAATAAATTATTAAACTAAAAATATTTATTGTTTTGCACCTATTTTTATTTTAAAATAGGTGTTTTTATTTAGCAAAAAACAGCAAAATTTTTAAAAAACTTGAAAAGGAAAATAAGCTTTAAAACTTGCGAAAGACTTCTTTTTATGATATAATTTTATTCAAAGAGGTACGAATATGAATTTACCAAATAAATTAACTATTTTTAGAATGCTATTAATACCAATTATAATGATTATTTATTCGATAAGACCCCTTAGGGAAAATTGGATATTATGGCATAATTTATCACAAGCAAATTTTATTGTATTATTATTGATATTTGTTGGTGCAATGACTGATTTTTTTGATGGACAAATCGCAAGGGAAAAAAATTTAGTGACTAATCTTGGCAAATTTTTAGATCCGCTTGCTGACAAATTATTAACATGCACAGGTTTTATTATTTTATTAGAGCAAAATGCACAAAATCAAATCTTATCAGGTGGTGTTGCTCCTAAACTACTTTGTTGGTGGATGGTAATTATAATTTTAGCAAGAGAATTTATGGTAACAGGAATAAGGTTGCTTGCTGCTGGTCAAGGAAAAGTTATTGCTGCAAGTTGGTATGGTAAAATAAAAACAACTTTACAATTTATTACAATTATCTTTTTATTTGCTGGTGGTGCTGTATATGTTGAAGGTAGTAATTTATATAATATTGCAACATGGTATGATATTGTAGCAAAAATTTTAATTGTGGCAATGTTAGCTGTTACAATTTTTAGTGGCTATGATTATATTGCTAAAAATATTGATGTGCTAAAAGAAACTAAAAAGAAACTAAAAAAATAGGAGAATTATATGGCTGAAAAAGCAAAACAATTAAAAATAGATGATATAGAAACACCTAAGGATTCTGCAAAAGAGAAGGCCTTAGCAGATGCTTTAAAAACAATTGAAAAAGCTTATGGTAAGGGATCAATTATGAAACTTGGTGATGCCAATCAAGAAAAGATTGAAGTTATACCTTCTGGTTCAATTGCTCTAGATATGGCTCTTGGTGTTGGTGGCTATCCTAAAGGGAGAATTATAGAAGTATTTGGTCCTGAATCAAGTGGTAAAACAACCTTTGCACTTCATGCGATTGCTGAAGCACAAAAAAAAGGAGGTTATGCTGCCTTTATTGATGCTGAGCACGCTCTTGATCCTACATATGCAAAAGCTCTTGGCGTTGACACTGATAACTTAATTTTGTCACAACCAGATAATGGAGAACAAGCTCTTGAAATTGTTGAAGCGCTTGTTAGAAGTAATGTTATTGATATTATTGTGATAGATTCTGTTGCGGCACTCGTTCCAAAGGCAGAAATTGAAGGAGATATGGGTGATAGTCATGTCGGTTTACAAGCAAGACTTATGAGTCAAGCAATGCGAAAACTTGCTGGTATTATTAATAAAAGTAAAACAGTTGCGATTTTTATTAATCAAATTCGTGAAAAAGTTGGTGTTTTATTTGGTAGTCCTGAAACAACATCAGGTGGACGAGCTCTAAAATTTTATTCGACAATTCGTCTTGATATTAGGAGAGTTGATCAAATAAAGCAAGGAACAGAAGCAATTGGTAATTTAACAAGAATAAAGGTAGTAAAAAATAAAGTAGCTCCACCATTTAAAATTGCTGAAGTTGATTTAATATATGGTAAAGGAATATCTTATGAAGGAGAAGTCTTAGATCTTGCAACTAATTTAGATATTGTTGAAAAATCTGGTTCTTGGTTTTCATATAATGGAGAACGTTTAGGTCAAGGTCGTGAAACTGTTAAGGAAGTATTAAGACAAAACCCAGAACTAGCCAAGGAAATAGAACAAAAAGTTCGTGAAAAAATTCTTGGTTAAAATACTATGGGTTACCATAGTATTTTTTATTAAAATGAGGTAAAAATATTAGAAGAGGTATAAAATGTCAAAAGTCACAATATTTAATCATCCATTAATTCATCATAAACTTTCAATAATCCGTGATGAAAATACAAATACTAAAGATTTTCGTCAATCAGTAAATGAGATTGCTAATCTTATGGCGTTTGAGGCTACAAGAAATTTACCATTAAAAGAAGTTAAAACTAAAACCCCAATTTCTCTTGCAACAACATATATGTTGGATTGTGAAGTGGTTATTGTACCAATATTAAGAGCAGGAATTGGGATGGTGGATGGAATTCATAGTTTGATTCCTACTGCGAAGGTTGGGCATATTGGGTTGTATCGAAATGAAGAAACTTTAGAACCTCAACTTTATTATGCTAAGTTTCCTCCAACCTTGCCAAATGCAATTGTTTTTTTAGTTGATCCAATGCTTGCTACTGGTGGTTCAGCTGTTGCCGCAATCAATATTTTAAAATCTCATGGAGCTAAAAAAATAATTTATATGGGAATTGTTGGGGTAGATCAAGGAATAAATTATCTTAAGGAACATCACCCTGATGTTGATATTTATCTTGCATCAAAAGATGATAGATTGAATGAAAAAGGATATATTGTTCCAGGACTTGGAGATTGTGGCGATCGAATATTTGGTACTAAATAATTTAAGAAGGAGATAAAATTATGGCAAATAGTAAAAAAAACGGATGCTTAAGTGTATTAGGTAATATTATATGGATTATTACTGGAGGCATTATAACAGCTATATTATGGTTTTTATTAGGAATTATTTTATGTATAACAATAATTGGTATTCCATTTGGTAAACAATGTTTTAAATTTGCAACTATTACGTTAGCTCCATTTGGTAAAACTGTTAATTTAAATTTTAGTAAACACCCTGTCGCAAATGTATTATGGTTAATTTTCTTTGGTTGGGAAATGTTTTTAGGATATATCGCATCAGGTGTTATATCATGTATAACAATAATCGGTATTCCTTTTGGTATTCAAGCATTTAAATTTGGTACTCTTGCATTAATTCCTTTTGGTGCAACAATAGATTAAAAAATAGTACAAACTAAAAAATTAGTTTGTACTATTTTTATTTTTTGAGATTAATAAATCAACAACTGCTAGATAATTGATTTCTGGTAAAATTCCTTCTTGCACTAAAAAACCTTCATTTTTAAAATCTAAGTAACTAATACTTTTTTTGCCACCATTTAAAGATAAAAGATATTTTTTATATAAAATATTTGCAGGTAAAAGAAAAACTTCATTATAAAGGGGAAATTCAATTAATAAAAAAGCAATTCCCCCCATTTTATCAACAGTTACTAAGTGTTCAATTTGGTGTTTAAAAATATGAGCAAAAGAGAAACTTTTACTATGACAACATTTTGCTTCAAAATCAATATGATACCCTTTATAAATACCATTATAATCAGTAGTTGATGGTGTTCTATAATATGCTTCGACAATTTTCGCCTTATTCCTAGCGGGATAATCAACTCTAACTACCTGAATTGGTGTTGGTTTTTTGTAAATAGAAGCTATATTAGCACTAAGATAGTAATTGTTACTATTATTTAATTTTGTTTCAAAATCAGTACCTAAATTAGCTTTTTTTAGATTTCTTTTTTTCTTTTCTAATTTTGTAGGAATTTTTTTCATTTGGTTTGGATATTTAATCATAAATTCACCCATAATAATCATATCAATAAAATTATTTTATCAAATAAATAATAATTTGTCAAAAAATAAAATTAAACATAAAATGATTTAATTTTACATTTATATTATAACTCTCACTTTATATTAATTGACAAATAAGCCATTTTTTGATATAATAAATCAGTAAGAAATTATGTGTAAATACACTAATATATATAATTTACATTACGAATAATAAAAAATTAGAAGGAGACAAATTAATTTATGGAAATTAAATTAGGAGTTTGTATTCTTCTATGTGTTATTGCGCTCATTATAGGTGCTGTAATAGCTTGGTTTGTTGCATATAATCGTGGAAAACAAAATATTGAAACCAAATATGAACGCCTAGGAAAAGAAGCAGCGAAAATTATTGAGGATGCTGAAAAGGAAGGACAAGCTCAAAAAAGAGATTTAATTAAGGAAGCAAAAAAAGAGATTGCTGAAAATAAAATGGCGATGGAAAAAGAAATCTCTAGTAAAAAAGCAGAACTTCAAGAAGAGGCAAAAAAATTAGATCGAAGAGAAACTAATCTAGAAAATCGATCTGATAATCTTGATAAGCGTGAAAGCAGTCTAATTACTAAAGAAAATAAATTAGAACAAAGAATTGCTGATGTTGAAAAACGTAATAATAGAATAGAAGAATTAATTAGCGAACAAGAACAAAAATTAATGGAAATTGCAGGCTTAAATCAGGAACAAGCAAGAGATATAGTATTTAAAAGGTTAGAAGAAGAAATGTCAATGGAAATGGCAATTTATGTCAAAGATGAAACTGAAAAAGCAAAATATGAGGCTAGTTATAAATCACAAGTTATTTTAGCAAATGCTATTCATCAGTATGCAAATGAAACAGTTCAAGAAAAAACAGTATCTGTTGTTTCGTTGCCAAATGATGAAATGAAAGGTCGCATTATTGGGCGTGAAGGTCGTAATATTAGAGCAATTGAGGCAGTAACAGGTGTTGATTTAATCATTGATGATACACCAGATTCTGTTGTTATATCATGTTTTGATCCAATTAGAAGGGAAATTGCTAGAAGAACTTTAGAAATTTTAGTAACAGATGGTAGAATTCAACCACCTAGAATTGAAGAAGTCTACAGTAAATGTACGAAAGAATTAGAAAATGAAATTAGAGAAGAAGGAGAAAAAGCAGTATTTGAAACGGGTATTGGTAAGATTCATCCTGAACTAATAAAATTAATTGGTCGTTTACGTTTTAGAACAAGTTATGGTCAAAATGCGCTTGCACATTCAAAAGAAGTTGCGTTCTTAGCCGGTAAATTAGCAGTCGAAATTGGAGAGGATGAAATTCTTGCAAGGCGAGCTGGTTTACTCCATGATATTGGTAAATCAACTGATCATGAACAAGAGGGAAGTCATGTTGATATAGGTGTAGAAATTGCAACTAAATTTAGAGAGAATCCTATTGTAATTAATGCTATTGCTTCTCACCATGGTGACGTTGAAGCGGATAATGTAATCTCACATTTGGTTGCGGCAGCCGATACCCTTTCAGCTGCACGTCCTGGTGCTCGTAGTGAATCTCTTGATAATTATATTAAACGATTACAACAATTAGAAGAATTAAGTAATGAATTTAAGGGTGTTGATAAAACTTACGCTTTACAAGCAGGACGGGAAGTTCGAATTATTGTTAAACCCGAAGAAATTACAGATGCAGAAGCATATAAACTTGCTAGAGACATAAAAAATAAAATTGAAACAACGATGAATTATCCAGGTACAATAAAAGTAACAGTGATAAGAGAGACAAGAGTGCAAGAAGTAGCACGTTAGAAAGTGATATAAAACATGAAAATATTGCTTATTGGTGATATCTTTAGTATGGCTGGTCGTGAAATGATTGATAAGCATTTAGAAGATATCAAAAATTCTAAAGGTATTAATTTCATTATTGCAAATGGTGAGAATATTGCTCATGGTAATGGTATTACAAATAATTATTATAAATTTTTATTAGAACACCATATAAATGTTGTTACTTTGGGTAATCATTCTTTTGCAAATCATGATATTTTTAATTTTATTGATGATGCTAAAAATTTAATAAGACCATTAAATTATCCAAAAGGGGTGCCAGGAAAAGGTTTTGTAACAATTAATTATAATAATTTAAAAATTACTATTTTTCAAGTAATGGGAAGAACCTTTATGAATACCTCACTTGATTGTCCATTTGAAACCACAGAAGATTTATTATCTAAAATAGATAGTGATATTTATATTTGTGATTTTCATGGTGAGGCAACAAGTGAAAAAATTGCTTTTGCGCATCACTTTGATGGGAGAGTAAATATAATTGTTGGCACACATACTCATGTACAAACGAATGATGCTCATATACTTCCCAAAGGTACGATGTATATGACTGATTTGGGTATGACAGGAGCTTTAGATGGCGTTATCGGAGTAGAAAAAGAGACAATTATTAAAAGATTTATAACTGGTCTTCCAGTTAGGCATATTCCTATGGAAACAGGAAGAAAACAATTTAATGGATTAATTGTGGAAATTAATGAAACAAATCATAAAGTGACAAATTTCGAGATTGTAAATATGATAAAATAATAAATGTAGGCATATAATTCATAATTGATGAATAGGATTAAATGCAGTACAATAAATTTTACTAGGGGGGGACCATAAAAATGGAAGTATTAAAAGTTTCATCAAAATCAAAACCAAATTCAGTTGCAGGGGCACTAGCTAATGCCTTTCGAGAAAAACAAACAGTTGAAATTCAAGCTGTTGGAGCAGGATCTTTAAATCAAGCTATTAAAGCTATTGCAATTGCAAGAGGTTATGTCGCGCCAACTGGCAAAGATTTAATCTGTGTGCCAGCTTTTAGTGACATTGTCATTGATGGTGAGGAGCGCACTGCGATTAAATTAATTGTAGAATCTCGTAAATAAGTTGGCTTTGCCAACTTTTTACTTACTTAGGAGGGTATATGGAATTACCAACTTTATATACACAACGTTTGATTATTAGACCCTTATCAATTTTAGATGCGGATGATATGTATGAATATGCCAAAACACCATATGTTGGACCAACTGCTGGTTGGCCTCCACATTCATCAGTTCAAGAAACAATATCAGTTATTAAGACAATGACAACAATTAAAACACCATATGAACTCGGTAGTTGGGCAATTGTCTTAAAAAGTTCTAATAAAATGATTGGAACTATAGAATTATATAATTACATTTATCGCTTTAAAGCAGAATTGGGCTATTCTATTAATCCTGCTTTTTGGGGATGTGGTTTTGCCACTGAAGCAGCGCGCGAAGTTATATCCTATGCTTTTGAATTTTTAGAGTTAAAAAGAATTGAAGTAGGAACTTTTGTTGATAATTATCAATCACAAAGAGTATGTGAAAAACTTGGTTTTATCAAAGAGGGAATTGCTAGAAGTGGTTATGTAAGGTATGATGGTAAAATATTTGATAAACTTATTTTTGGTATGACAAACGAAGAATATCTAAAAATATATAAATAGAAAGAAAAATTAATATGGCAAATAAATTAAAAATAAATGAAGAAAAATATATTACAATGGTTGAACCTTCTTTAAAAGAGGCAAGAATGCGTAAAAGAAATAATATTGAAATTAATCAATTTATTTTAAATTCTAAATATTTAAATCTAGGATTAGGCAAGCATTATATGTTAAAAACTTATGGATGCCAAGGTAATCTTGCAGATAGTGAAAAGATAGCGGGAATTTTAGAACTATTAGGATTTGAAAAGACAAAAAATGAATTAGAGGCAGATTTTGTTCTGTTTAATACTTGCGCAATTAGAGAAAATGCCGAAGAAAGAGTTTATGGTGAGTTAGGTAGATTCAATCAATTTAAAAAAAGAAAACCAAATATGATAATAGGAATTTGTGGATGTATGCCACAAGAAGAAAAGACAATAATTACTATTAAGAAAAAATTTCCTCAAATAAATATAGTTTTTGGCACTCATAATATTGCATCTTTACCAGAATATTTATATGATGCTATTATGAATCAAAAAAAAGTTATTGATGTTTTATCAGTTGAAGGAGATATTTATGAAAATATTCCTATGGTTCGTGAACACCAAAAAAAAGCTTGGGTTAATATTATGTATGGTTGCGATGAATTTTGCACATATTGTATTGTACCATACACAAGAGGAAAAGAAAGATCGCGTAGACCCCAAGATATTATCAACGAGGTAGAAAACTTGGCTCAAAATGGATATGTTGAAGTAACATTATTGGGGCAAAATGTTAATGCTTATGGTAAAGATTTTACCGATTTAAATTATACTTTCTCAAATTTATTAAAAGATTTAAATAAAACAAGTATTAAAAGATTAAGATTTACAACATCTCATCCACGAGATTTAGATGATGCCACTATTGAAGTAATGGCTTTAGGGGGAAATATTATGCCACATCTTCATCTTCCTGTTCAGTCTGGTAGTAATGAAATCTTAAAAAGAATGAATAGAAAATATACTAAAGAAGAATATTTATCTAAAATTAATAAGTTAAAACAATTAATTCCTGATATTTCTTTTACAACAGATATTATTGTTGCTTTTCCTGGAGAAACGCAAGAACAATTTTTACAAACAATTGAACTTGTAAAAGAGGTTGAATTTGATGGAGCTTACACTTTTATTTATTCACCACGAGAAGGTACACCTGCTGCTAAATATGAAAATCTTTTAACTGAAGAAGAAAAACATCAAAGATTAGAAACTTTGAATGAAGTTGTTAACGCTTATGCTTTAAAGGGTCATAAAAAATATGAAAATAAAATTGTAGAAGTTTTAGTTGAAGGGCCAAGTAAAAATAATAAGAATATGTTAACTGGATATACAAAACAAAATATGCTTGTTAATTTTAATGATAGTGATGAGAGACCTTGCCAAATCGGTGACTTGATTAATGTGAAAATAACGAAAGCATATTCGTGGCATTTATTTGGAGAAGTATTAAAATAATGCATTCAAAATTGAAAAAACCTTTTACTTATGTTATAATAAAGTGAAAGGTTTTTATTTTTTATAAGAAAGGGAAAAAGGAATATGAAAATTAAGCTAAAAAGCATATCAAGTTGGTTTTTAATAATATGGGGAATATTTTTAATATTAGGATTTAGTGGCTGTAAAGATAATAATGATGATAATGAAATATATACTATTACTTATCATCTTAATGGTGGTCAAGGACTAGATTTACCATTAACATTTAAAACTAGTGATAAATTTACTTTAGATTCTCCTTGGAAAATTGGATATAAATTTGATGGTTGGTATTATAATAGTGATTTTAGTGGCGAAATAGTAACTGAAATTGTTGGCACTTGTCAAAAAGATCTTAATCTTTATGCGAAATGGAGTGAAATCTATTATCTCAGTTTAATTTTAAATGGTGGTCAAATTGAAGAAAACACTATAGAGTTTACTAAAGAAGATGAGATTATTTTGCCAATTCCTACTAAAAAGAATGCTAATTTTGATGGTTGGTATCAAAATGTTGATTTTTTAGGTGAAGCAGTGACCAAAATTGAAAAGGGTACTATGCATAATATAACCTTATATGCTAAATGGCAAGATATTTACGAAGTTAATCTTATTCTTAATGAAGGTAGTTTAGAAACAGAAAATAAAATTAAGTTTACAAAAGAAGATGAAATTATATTACCGATTCCAAGCAAAAATAATTATATTTTTAGAGGATGGTATCAAACTACTGATTTTTCTGGTGAAGCAGTAACCAAAATCGAAAAGGGTACTATGCATAATATAACCTTATATGCTAAATGGGAACGAATATATCAAATTTCGTATAATGCTAATGGCGGTATAATGCCAGATGATTATGATACTTCATATTATTTAGGAGAAGGAAAAGTACTTCCCGTTCCAAGCAAAAATGGTTATCTTTTTAAAGGTTGGAGTGAGAGCCCTAATAATACAATTCGTGTACATTTTACGATTCCAATCAGTTATGAAGAAGATTTAAATTTAACTGCAGTTTGGGAAAAACAATTATATAGCATCAACTATGTTTTAGGAAATGAAGTATTTGCTGATAAACATCAACTTTTTTTGGCTTTTTTTACAGATTTTTATTATTATATTGTTGATTATCGTCAAAGAGAAAATTATTTAACTGATAGAGGAGTAAATGATTTAGAAACATTTTTATCAATTTGTGGAAGTTATACTGGTGGTGCTGCTGGTATGAGTAATGTTGGTAACTTACTTGGTCAATTTTATTTAAGAATTGATGTTGGTGGCAATATTAATAACCAAACAGCAGAGGATGGGTTTATTGGATATTGTTTAGAAAATAATAAATATGTAGAATTTATATATTTTATTCAAGACTTTTTTTATTGGTGGCGTCTTGATGAAGGTTATACCAATGGTCCTGATGATCCTGAAGGAACTGGTAGTGATTTTTTAGCATCAGCTTGGGCTTCAGTTGTTGATACTGCAAAATTTTTCTATTATGATAAAGATACTTTACCTTCATATTTTATATCAAAAGGACATATTCCAGAGTTTTATGATCGTATTCCATATGTTGTGAATTTAGGAGATAATACTTTTATTTATACGTATGATTGGGAAGAAGGGCTTAGTTTACCTACAAATTTAACAATGGATGGATATACTTTTATAGGATGGTTCGATAATGAGAATTTTGAAGGTGAAGCTTTAGAATATTTACCAACTAACATTTATCATAATATTACTTTATATGCTAAGTTTATTAAAAATGATAATTAAAATGGAAAAAAAGATGACAAAAAAACTTTTGTCATCTTTTTTATAAATCATAATATAGACAATAAAAGTAAAATAGTGTATAATAATAAATATTATTTAAAATTAATACTTTTATTGGAGGATTAATATGATTGAAGTAAGAAATTTATTTAAAAAATATACAGTCAAAAATGGAATTGAAGTAAAAGCTTTAGATGATGTTTCTTTGAAAATTGATAAAGTTGGAATGGTTTTTTTACTTGGTAAAAGTGGAGCTGGTAAATCAACTCTTTTAAATGTTTTAGGTGGACTTGATAGAGTTGATTCTGGTGAAATAATTATTAATGGTAAATCAAGTAAAGATTTTTCTCAAAGTGATTTTGATAGTTATCGAAATACTTATTTGGGTTTTATCTTTCAAGAATATAATATTTTAAATGAATTTAGTATTGCAGAAAACATTGCTCTTGCAATTGAATTACAAGGTCGAAAGGCTACAAACGAGGAAATCGATAATATTTTAAATCAAGTTGATTTAGTAGGATTGGCTAAGAGAAAGCCCAATGAATTATCTGGTGGTCAAAAGCAACGAGTTGCCATTGCTAGAGCATTAATAAAAAATCCTCAAATTATTATGGCTGATGAACCAACGGGGGCACTTGATAGTAAAACAGGTAAACAAATTTTTGATACACTTAAAAAATTATCTCATGATAAATTAGTTTTGGTTGTTTCTCATGATCGTGAATTTGCTGAGCAATATGCAGATAGAATAATTGAATTAAAAGATGGTAAAGTCATAAGCGATGTGGAAAAAACAATTGTTAAAACCCAAAATCAAGAAGGTGTCAATATTATTGATAATAAAATTATTAAAATTGATAGTGGTTATATTTTAAAAGATGAAGATTTTGTTAAAATTAAGGACTATATAAAAACAGCTAAAAGTGATGTAATAATTTCTATTGATAATGAAAACAATAAAAAAATTAAAACAATAATGAATCTAAGTGATGAGGGATTGTACAAATTTATAGATACGAATCAAGATAAAATAGTAATTCAAGATGAGATTTACAAAACAATCAAATCCAAATTAGGATTTAAAAAAGCTTTTAAAATGGGGGCATCAAGTTTAAAAATTAAGAAATTTAGACTAGCTTTAACTATTTTTCTTTCCTTTTTAGCTTTTATGATGTTTGGACTTGCAAACACAATGAGCAGTTATGATAATGTAAAGACAACTGTCAATTCAATTGTAGATTCTAAAATTGAATATGCGACTTTTTCAAAACAAAAAAGTTTTTCCTATAGTGAAACAAATGGTGATTTTTATATAGAAAATAGTTTAATGACTGATGAAGATTTTCAAAAAATATCAAATGATATTAGTCTTGATTTTACAAAAGTATATGGGACTTTTCAAAAATATGAGATGCCTAGTTTAAATTATCTTGATTTTAAAGATATTTATTTAGAACAAATTAGTAATTTTAATGGATTTACTTCTATTGATATAAATTTTATTAATAAATATAACTTTAGTTTAAATGGTTCTTTACCAAAAAATGATGATGAAATAGTGATAACTAAATTAATTGAAGATACTATAAAAAAATATGGAATTAGAGATTTTAATGGTATAGAAAAAAAGAATCTTGAGAGTGCTATTAATTTAGAAATTTCGATTTTTGGAGTAAAGATGAAAATTGTCGGTGTTATAGATACAAAAGCAGATATTAGTGAATATCAAAATTTAAAAGGTGATTCCATTGGTGATTATATGAAAATGCAATTATTAAATTCTTATTTAGAAAATGGTCCTCATTTACTTTTCTTTGTAAAAGATACTATGATTGATAATCTTAATAAAATGTATCCAAATAGCAATAATACGTTAGAAATAGAATTTAATAACCAATGGTTTTCTTACAATAAAATTGTTAATAGTAAAGAAAATGGTAATGACTTTTTAAATGATAAAGAGATTTTATTACCATATTCAGTTATGGATATGATTGATTTTTTTAGTGGTCTTAATTTAAATACGCATGATGAAAAATATTCTAAAGTGATGAATAGATTTTTGTCATTTGATGATTATGATTATTATTTATATTCAATGCATAAAGATGAAATGGTTCAACTTTTTGATGAAAACAATTTAGAAATATCTAAGACATTTAATAACGATTATAGTGTGGATTCCTTAGAAAATGAAAAGATTCTTTATATATTTAAAGTTTTTCAAGATAATTCTTATGCCTCATCAGGTGAAGACGTAGATAAAATAAATCAAATAATGAATAATATATTTGAAAATTTTGATTTTGAATTAACAGAAAAGATTGCATTTTATAATAATAAAATTGACGAATATGCCAATCAACTATTTATTAATATTAATTATTATAGTAATCGTGATTATTATAATACGAGTTATAAAGTTGTAGGTGTTACAGATTATTCAGAAATCGTTGTTATTAATGATGAAGAATTATTTAATAATTACATTAATATTGATGATGGTATATATAAATATGTTTTTGATAAAATGCCAACATCGGATAAGGAAATAAAAAAACTTGTTGAGTATAATTATCAACCAATTACAAAAGCAGGAGAAACTATATTTATTTTAAATAATGAGGTTGTAAAAACATTAACAGAAATTAATTCAATTTTTGAAATTTGTTCAAAAATCTTTTTGTATATTGGACTTGGTTTTGCAATTTTTGCATCCCTCTTATTATTAAATTTTATAACAATCTCAATTAATCATAAAAAAAGAGAAATTGGAATTTTAAGAGCAGTAGGAGCTAGAAGCAAAGATGTATTTAAAATTTTCTTTAGTGAGAGTTTGATTATTGCAATTATTAATGCTATTTTGGCTAATCTTTCTTTATTTATTGTTGTTTTTTTCATCAACACGACTCTAAGAAAAAATTATAATTTATTGATCACTATTTTGAATCCTGGAATTTTACAAATAATATTAGTTTTTGGTATATCTATTTTAGTTGCGTTAGTATCTAGTTTTGTTCCTGTTTATTTTATTGCAAATAAAAGACCAATTGATGCTATTAACAATAGATAAATGTATTATTAAATAATTATAAAGAATAAAATATCACCAATTGTAGACTATTGTCATAGATTAAAGTAGGTGATAAAATGCAAAGCATTAATAAATATTATTTAGTTGGCATTAAAGGAACAGGGATGTCAAGTCTTGCAAAATTGTTAAAAGAAGAAGGAAATGAAGTAGTTGGAAGTGATGTAGATGAATATTATTTTACCGAAGATGCCTTAAAAGAACAAAAAATTGAAATTAAATCATTTAATCGTGTGAATATTACAAAGGATTATTTTTATATTATTGGCAATGCTTTTGATAAAAATAACGTAGAAGTAGATGAAATAATTAATCAAAAGAATGATTATTTATATTATCATGAATTTATTGGCCAAAAATTAAATAAAAAAATTATTGCATGTTCGGGAACTCATGGCAAAACAACAACTTCTTTTTTGCTTGTTGATTTTTTAAAAAAAGAATGTAACTATATCATTGGTGATGGTGAAGGTGGAAGTTTTGATACGGATTTACTAGTTTTAGAGGCTTGCGAATATAAAGAACATTTTTTAAGTTACCATCCAGAATTGCTAATAATTACTAATATTGAGTTAGATCATACGGACTTTTATAAAAGCGAAAAACAATTATTTCAATCTTTTCAAAAATTAGCAAATCAATCTAAAATGGTTTTAGTAAATGGTGATGATTATTGGGGTAAAAGAATCAAACATTCCAAGAAATTAACCTATGGATTTAATAAAAAAAATGATATTCAAATCAAAATTCTTAGTACCACTACAAAAGGGTATTATATTCAGGTTACATATCAAAACAATATTTATTTAAAAGTTCCTTATTTAGGGCGCCATATGATTTATAATTATGTTTCTAGTTATATGGTAGCAATTCTGTTGAAAAAAAGGCCTTATTTAAGCGATGAAGGAAAATTGCCTAAACGAAGACTTTCAACTTATCAATTTAAAAATAGCACGATTATTGATGATTATGCTCATCATCCAACAGAAATTAAATCTTTATATGAAACTTTAAAACTTATGTATCCTTCAAAGAAAATTAATGTGATTTTTCAACCACATACATATGAAAGAACACTTCATTTTAAAAATGATTTTATTAAAGTTTTAAAAAAATTTGATAAAGTTTATATTTTAGATGTTTTTACTTCAAAAAGAGAAAATAAAAATAACATTTTGCAAAAAAAGATTGATAAATCCTTTAATTATTTTTATAGATATGATGATGAATGTTTAAAATTAGTTGGTCAATTAGATGATGTATGGATTTTCTTAGGGGCTGGTGTTACAAATCGTTTAATTAAAAAATTAACATATGAAAATACCAAATAAATTTTCATAAAAATTTGCAAAATATCTTGATATTTCAATCAACTTGTGATATAATGTAAATATGAAATGAGGTAAAGCTATGAAAGGTGATAAACGCACAAGTCCTAATAAGATTTATGATGTTGCTGGGGCAGCTGGTGTATCTTTAGCTACGGTTTCAAGAGTCCTCAATCATCCTGAAAAAGTAAAACCTGCTACTCGTGAAAAAATTGAGAGGATTATTAAAGAACTAGGATATAAACCTAATTTAAATGCTAAGGGATTAGCTAGTTCAAAATCTACAACAGTTGCTGTTGTTGTTCCCGAACTTACGCGTAGTTCAATTGCTGGAATGGTTGATGGAATTGCTGCTACAGCTATTAGAAGAGGATATTTGATTAGATTATTTGTTAATAATAGTAGTAATAGTGAAAATCCAGTTAATGAAGAACAAGAACTTTGGCGTACAGTTATGTCTTCTGGAGTAGATGGTATTTTATATATTAATGATGAAATTGCTGATGAATATTTAGAAATTATTAAAGAATCGAGTGTTAGTGTTGTTTTAACTAATACAGTATGTAGTGATCCTGAAATTCCATCTGTAGCAATTGATTATAAAAAGGCTGCATATGAAATGACTAAAGAGATGATTGAAAGAGGAAATAAAAAAATATGGATTATCTCCACCATTAAGAAATATGCAGTTAATGATTTAAAAGTTCAAGGTTATGAAACTGCAATGAAAGAAGCTGGATTAGAACCACGAATTATTAATGTTTCAGGAAAAACTTATTTAAATGAAAAGTCATACTATGAAATTCTTAAAGATGAGTATCCAGATGTAGCAATTGTTGTAAGAGATTCAATGGCAGTATCTTTTATCAATGTAGCAAGACAATTACATATTTCAATTCCTGATGAATTACAAGTAATCGGGTTTCAAAATACTAAGTATGCAGAATTATCAAGGCCAACTCTAACTTGTATTAATACACCGATTTATGAAATTGGGGAAGTCGCGATGGATTTACTTACTGATTTAATGCATGAGGCGGAGTTAGAGGAAGAATATTATAATGACTTTAAACATAATGATGATAAAGATGAAGGATTATTAGAAGAAAAAATTGAAATAAATAAAAATGTAGATTATAGCATTGTTTGGCGTCAATCTACAAAATAGTAGATTTCTTAAAGGAAAAATTTAGAGACTAGGCTGGGTGGTGAAAAGTTTAGCAAATAAGAAATTGAATTATATCGGATATCAAAAGTACTTTTGATTATAGTTTTCCAAAGTGCAAATAGTAATTGTAGATTACTTTTGAATTAAGGTGGTACCGCGGAACTAGATTGTTTCGTCCTTAAATATTTTTAAGGACGATTTTTTATTATTATAAAAGGAGAAAAAATTACAATGAATTTATTTGAAGAATTAAAATGGCGTGGATTAATTCACAATATTACTGATGAAAAAATTATAGATAAAATTAATAATGATAAATTAACCTTTTATCTTGGAACTGATCCAACTGGTGATAGTTTGCATGTTGGTCACTTATTAGTCTTTATTTTTGCTAAACGGTTAGAAAAATATGGACATAAACCAATTTTCTTAATTGGTGGTGCAACAGGATCAATTGGTGATCCTAAACCAAATGCTGAAAGAAAATTATTAACCAAAGAACAGTTAAATTATAATGCTAATAGTTTATATAAACAAGTTGAGAGATTATTTAAATGTAAAATGGTAAATAATTATGATTGGACTTATAATATTGATATTTTGACTTTTTTAAGAAATTATGGTAAATTTTTTAATGTAAATTATATGATAAATAAGGATACTGTTAAATCAAGGCTTGATAGTGGAATATCATATACAGAATTTTCTTATCAGATTTTACAGGCACTAGATTTTGAACATTTGTTTGTTCAAGAAGGATGTACATTACAGATTGGTGGACAAGATCAATGGGGTAATATTACATCAGGACTTGAATTGATTAGAAAAATTCATGGTGCTGATGCTGAAGCATATGGTGTTACGGTACCACTATTTACAAAAAGTGACGGAACTAAATTTGGAAAAACCGAAGGGGGTGCGATATGGCTTGATGCTAAAAAGACAACACCATATGCTTTTTACCAATTTTGGATTAACACTCCTGATAGTGATGTAATCAAAGAATTGAAACAATTTACTTTTCTTTCAAAAGAAGAAATTGAAAAAATAGAGGAATCATTTAATAAAGAACCACATTTGAGGGTTGCTCAAAAGGCTCTTGCTAAAGAAATGACAATAATGATTCATAGTGAGGAAAGTTATAAACAAGCGGTCAAATTAAGTGAGGCTCTATTTAGTGGAAAAATAGCGAATCTTTCAAAAGAAGAAATTGAAATGGTTTTTGCAGAATTACCGAAGATTGAATTATCAGAAGATATATTGTTAATAGATGCTCTTGTAAATTTAAAGGCAGCCTCCTCAAAACGAGAAGCTCGTGATTTTATAAATGGTGGTGCAGTTTTAGTAAATGGAAATCAAGAAAAAGATTTAGCATTTATTATTAGAAAGAATGAGGCTATTGGTAAAACATATACAGTATTAAGAAGGGGAAAGAAAAATTATTATTTAATTGAACATAAATAAAAATTTATTTGCAATAAGAAATGAAAGAATTACAAGAATTAAAAAAAATAATTGAAGAGGAAATAAAAAATGGTGCTTTTCCAGGTGCTAATTATGCTATTGTGACACCAAAACAGACATATTTAGGAAGTGTAGGTAATAAAAGTTTAATTCCAAGTATTCAAAAAAATACTATTGATACAATATATGATATGGCGTCGTTATCAAAAGTTCTTGCTACCACAACTTGTATTTTTAAATTAATGGAAGAGGGTAAGATTAGAACTGCTTCTAAAGTTCAAAACTATTTACCACAGTTTGCATATGAACAAGTTACAATTTGGCATTTGCTAACTCATACTTCTGGTCTTCCAGAAGGAATTAGTGGACTTTTAGTAATGAAAAGTGCTAAAGATGTATATGAAAAAATTTTTTCTACACCATTGGTCTATGAAACTGGTGCGAAAATTAAATATTCTGATTTGGGATATGTTTTGTTGGGGTTGATTATAGAAAAAATAGAAAAAAAACCATTAGATGAAGTAATTAAAGAAAAAATATTCTTGCCGTTAGATATGATTGATACTACATATAATCCTAAAGATCTTAATAGATGTGCACCAACAGAACTTAGAAATGATAATTTGTATCAAGGAATCATTAAAGGTAGTGTTCATGATGAAATGGCCTTTTTGTTAAACGGGGTAGCAGGCCATGCTGGAGTTTTTTCAACAGTTGAAGATGTAAGTCATTTTATTAAAATGATTTTAAATAATGGTAAATATAATAATCAACAAATTTTATCGCCAACAACCATTGATTTAATGTTTACACCACAAGTTCATGAAAAAAGTGGAGTAATGTGCAATGGCACTATAAGAGGATTAGGGTGGCTAATTGGAGGCTTTGCTAGTTCAAGTGGTGATTTAACTAGTAATCAAACAATTCATCATACTGGTTTTACAGGAACTAGTATCTTTATTGACAGAAGTAATGAAATAGGTTTTTGTTTATTAACTAATCGTGTTCATCCAACAAGAAATATCTCCGCTCATATTGAGGCAAGAGGTAAAATTGCAAATTATATAATGGCAAATTATTACAAGTTTAAATAAGATAGAAAGGATAAATAAAATGGGAAAAACGATTTTAGCAATTGGTGGTCATATCGGTGATATGGAACTTACAGCAGGGGGATTAATGGCGACGAATGCTTTAGATGGTGGTAAAAATATTACACTTGCTTTAACTGCAGGTGAACGTGGTAATCCTGCTCATTTATCGGTTTCAGAATATCGTAAACAAAAAATAAATGAGGCTCAAGCATTTATGAATTTAATGAATGGTGAGGCTTTAGTGTTAAAATATGCAGATGGAGAACTTCCTAATAATGATGAAGTAAGGAAACAAGTTGCGGAAATAATTGTTAAGTATAAACCAGATATTATTGTCACACATTGGCATTCTAGTATGCATAAAGATCACAATAATACACATTATATCGTTCAAGATGCTCAATTCATTGCTGGTGTAATTGGTAATCAAGAAGGGCTTCGCCACTATGCTCCTGTTTATTTTTGTGAAAATTGGGAAGATGATAATGATTTTGATCCCTACATTTATGTTGATATAACTAAAGGATTTGATTTATGGGCTAAGGCTTTACATACACAATGGTTTGCCATGAATAGCAAAGATTTTGCTTATTATGATTACTATACATCTTTGGCTAGATGTCGTGGGGCTTTATCAAGAAAAAAATATGCTCAGTGTTTTAATGTTTTAAAACATCATAAAAAAGAGGTGAAAGATGAATTATAAGAACATTTTTATAAAACCAATATTCATTATAACTTTGATCTTATTTTTACTATGCCCTTTTGTAGTAGGAGCTCAGGAAGAAACTAGAGTTTTAACGACTACTAAAAATCCAACTGGCGTAAGGCATTATGGCACAAACGAATTAGTTGAAATTATTAAAGAATATAACAATGCTTATGCAGAGATGCGAGGAGTTTGGGTTGCAACTGTTTATAATATTGCTATTTCTAAACAAAATGGGTTAAGTGAGAAGGCCATTATAGATTATAAAAATGAATTTTTAAGTATTCTAGATAGAATGGAAGAATTTGGTATGAATACAATCTTCTTTCAAGTAAGACCATCTAATGATGCTTTTTATGAGTCAGAACTTAATCCATGGAGTCAATTTTTAGTTGGTAGTGGTGTTAATCCAGGATGGGATCCGTTAGAATGGATGATTGATGAGACTCATAAAAGAGGGTTTCGTTTTATGTGTTGGATGAATGCTTTTAGGGTTACAACAGAAACGTATGTCACAAATGGTAGTGCTTTATCACTTCCTGTAACTGAACTTGTACAAATGAAACATGATGCTTTAGCAAATTTAGCTGAAGGAAATTTTGCAAAAGAACACCCTGAATATGTAGTTGCAGGAAGTTATGATGAAAAACTAATCTTAAATCCTAGTGAGCCTGCAGTTCAAAAATTTATTGTTGATACTATTATGGAAATTGTTGAAAATTATGATGTTGATGGCCTTCATTTTGATGATTATTTTTATTTAGAAGGTACAACATCAAGTGATTTAGAAAATACAAATTTTGTTGGTAAAGGCACATACACGAAATCAGGAATAGATATTATGAATGATTGGCCTAATTATTATGAATACCTTGATGATCCTCAAAACTATGGTAAAGATGTTTTTGGTGAGAATGGGATTTATGGTATGGAAGCAGGTTTAAATCTTGGTGATTTTAGAAGAGAAAATATCAATATTATGATGCGTAATATTCGTAAAGCGATTGATGAATATAATGAAAAAACAGGAAAATGTGTAGAGTTTGGTAGCAAACCTGCCGCTGTATGGCGCTCTAATTCAGAATATTGTAGTGCAGGTTCAACAAGATGTAGTGAAAATGGTTCGAATACAGCGGAATATGCTTATAGTACTTATTCCGATTTGTATGCAGATTCTTTAAAATGGGTAGAAGAAGGATTAGTTGATTGGGTGGCTCCTCAAGTGTATTATGCATTTGAAGATCCTTATGCACCTTATGCAGATGTTGTTGATTGGTGGGCTGAACAGGTTACAAGAATTAATGCGATAAGGCAAGAGGAAGGAAAGAAAGATATTAGATTATATATTGCTCATGGTATTTATAAATATCGTGATAATCCTGATCAATTTTATCGATCTATAGAAATAACTGATCAAATTAGATACAATAAACATTATGATGTGATTAAGGGTTCAGCTGTATATTCATATGAAATATTATATAAAATTCTTGGTAATGATGTTACCTCTTCATATCCTAATGCGGAAACAATTAGAAAAGCAGGAATGTCAGTTTTTAAAAATTTATGGACAAATAATAAGGTTTTCCCACTTGAAGTTGGTAAAGATGATTCCTATAATTTAAAAATTTCAGATTATTCATTAAAAGAAACTTCGGAACAAAATTTAATTTTAAGTTTTAATGCAATAAATGGTGCTAGAGCATATGGATATTATAGAGTTCCAAAAAATGAGGTTTTTGATAAATATAAAATTGAATATCGAATGGATATTTTATATGCAGGATATGAGGAAAATAAAAGATTATCAATAAATTTAGGAACTTGTGATGATAATTATAATTATTATTTAGTTCCTGTTTCTAAAAATGGTTATGTATCAGATAATGTAACTTTTATCAATCTAGATAATAAACAACCAAATTTAGCTCCTAATTCAACAGATATTATGATTATAGATTATCAAGAAAATATAAAGGCTGGTAGTAATATTATAGGTGAATTTGAATTGCCAACAGATCCTAATCATGACCTTGTTTCATATGTTTTTAAAATGGTAGAAAATGGGATTGAAAGAAATATTCAGCCAATAGTAACTATAAATGATAATATTGTTAATTTTGTTTGGAAATCCTATCTTTATGAAACTTCAAATTGTAAATTTAGAATTATATTTTCAGATGGTGAATTAGAAACTATTGTGGATTCCAAAACTTTTAACTTAATAGAAAAGTTTGCACCAACAACAGGAGAAATTTTATTAAATAAAGAGATTTATCAAGGCCATGAACCAATTAAAATAAGTTATAGTGGTATAAATGATATAGAAGGTTATCCACTTACTTTTTTGGTGAATTTAAAAGTAGATGATAAAGTATACGATATTACGAATAGTTTTAATCAAGCAATAAATAATGAATTTGAAATTGAAGCATTAAATATCACATCTTCTAATTGCTATATTGAAATAATTGCAAGTAATGGGTATAAATCAACTACAACAACCTCTATTAAATTTTCGATTATTGAAAATACTATACCAGTTGGTGGTAGCATTCAATTAGAAAAATCTAATTTAGTAATAGGAGAAAATTTAAAAGGTTCAATTATTTTGCCAACTGATAATGAAAATCTAGAATATGATTTGTATCTTGTAATAAATAATCAAAGAGAAAAGATAAACCTTAATGATAATAGTCTTAATTTCAATATACAATTACCAACAAATGAAATAAATAATGGTTATTTAGAGTTGATTGTTAAAGATTCTTATTATGAAGTTGTGATTAAAAGTAATAATTTTACTACTCAATCAGTTCAAAATAGAGAGCCTAATGATAATAATTGTAAATCTTGTAAAAATAGTGATAATTTACAATTGGTATTAGTTTTATTTAATTTGGGTTTGGGATTTTTCCTTTATAGGAAAATAAAAAAACACTAACTATAATAATCAAAATAAATAAAAAAATACATTAGATAAGTATTTCAAAATAATTACTTAAAATCTAATGTATTTTTTTATAAATGATAATTTGGAATTTTCTTTTTTCAATAGGGTTGATAAAAGTAAATAAAATATGTATAATAGAGGTGGTGATAAAATGAAAATGTATGATACACATAGTGATATAATGTTTAATCTGTATAATAGAACAATTAATGGTGAAAAAGATGTTTTTACCAAATATCATCTTGATGATTTAAAAAAAGGTGGTATCGTGGGAGGTATTTGGGTTGTCTATAGCGAAACTGATTTTGATATTCAAAGGGCTTATGACATCGCTATTAATGCATTTAAACCATATGAAAAAGAATTTGATGTCTTATATGGTTTAGAGGGTTTGCGAAATGTTAAAAATATTGATGAATTAAATGTGTTATATCAAAAAGGAATTAGACATGCTAGTCTTACTTGGAATGAAGAAAATCATTTTGCAACTGGTGTTGCAGGAGCAAGTGATCATGGTTTAAAAGAAGATGGTAAAAAAATTATAAAATATATGAATAATCATAATATGATAATTGATGTTTCACATTTAAATATTAAAAGTTTCTATGATGTATTAAATGAAAACCCTAAAATTTTAATGGCGAGTCATTCAAACGCTTTTACACTTAGTAATCATAGGAGAAACTTAAATGATGATCAATTAAAGGCTTTGAAGGAACTTAATGGATATGTTGGTGTTAATTCTGCAAGAAATTTTGTTTCTTATGAAAAAGCAAAACAAAACATTAATGGGTTAGTTGATCATATTATATATTTAGGAAATTATCTTGGTATTGATCATGTTATGTTAGGACTTGATATGATGCATTTTTTAAATGACTATAATAATGCTAATTTAGATGATTTAACATCTCACAAGGATGCTTCCAATATTGAAAAGATTCTGATACAAAGAGGCTTTAGCAAAACTGAAATTGAATTGATTTGTTATAAAAATTATTTAAACGCAATAAGTTTGGTAGAAAAAAGGAAAGAAGAGGAGATATAAGTGAAAAAAATTATCATTGGTTTAATTGGTATATTTTTATTATTTTTTTCTAGTACTATTGTAAAGGCTTCTGTCAATAGCGATTGGGCCAATTCTAACAATATGGCAAAGTATAAACAAGTAGATACTGAATTTAGAGCAGTTTGGGTCGCAACTGTTTCTAATATTGATATTTCTAAACAGAAGAATAAATCAGATGAAGCTATCAATGAGTGGAAACAGAATTATTTAAGTATTTTAGATAATGCAGAAAAATATAATTTGAATGCTATTATTTTTCAAATTAGACCATGCAATGATGCCTTTTATCCATCAAAGTATAATCCTTGGAGTGAATTTTTATTTGCATATGGGAAAGATCCTGGTTGGGATCCGCTAGAATGGATGATTGAAGTAACACATGAAAGAGGAATGGAATATCATGCTTGGATGAATCCTTACCGAGCATCACTTACGATGCCAATTTCAATTGTTCAAAGTACGAGTAGTAGTGTGAAAAATGTATATGATTATGATAATGATAGTTTACAACAAAGTAAACATGAGACTTTTTCTAATTTGAAAGCTAATAGTGAAAAAGCTTATGATGGAACCGATATTGATAATCCCGTTTTTGCAACTGGTGAAGAACTTGAACATAATGTTGTAATGGGAACGGAGAATAAATACGTTTTAAATCCAGCAAGTGAAAATACGATTGAACATTTAGAAAATACGATTCGTGAAGTAGTAGAAAATTATGATATTGATGGCATACATTTTGATGACTATTTTTATCCTGATGATGCTGGCTATTTAAGTATAGGTAGTAATTCAAATTTTAAAGGTTTAACTTTTTCGACAGAATCAATAATTGATTATCAGGATTACCAAAATTATTTGAGTAATGGTGGCTCTTTAGATATATATAATTGGCGAAGAGAAAATGTGAATCAGTTAATTGAAAGATTAAGTATTTTAATTAGAAACTTAAATCAAACAAGAGAGAAACCTTGTGCTTTTGGTATTAGTCCAAGCGGAAGATGGGCACCGTCTATAGAATCTTGTCCTGCTGGAAGTCATCGTGGAGCAGAGGGAGGAATGAGCGGAACTTGTAATAATTACTACTCATATTCAGATTTATTTGCGGATACCAAAAAATGGGTAGATGAAGAATGGATTGATTATTTAATACCTCAAGCATATACGCAACTTTTAGATGGATATCGTGAGATTATGGATTGGTGGAGTGAAAAAATGGTTAATTCACCAGTTAAATTATATGCAGGAACAGCTCTATATCAACTTGATGAATGGGGTAATCAAGATGAAGTATATTACCAAGTAAGATATAATCAAAGTACGGGCAATAGAGTAGATGGATATAGTCTATTTAGCTATAAAAATATGAATATAGGTAAAGGAAAAATAGGTATGAATTATATGCATACTCTTGCTTGGAAAACGAATGCTTTGACCCCTACGTATGATTTTTACAATTATAAACATACAATTGAAAAAAATGCAAGTGTTTTAAAAATTGAAGAACTCAGCGAGAAAAATTATAGATTAACTTATGATATAGTAAATGATGCCAAAGGATATGCTTTATATAAAATTATAAGCAATGACGAAATTGTTAATGGCGAAATAGATGCAAGCAAATTATACAAAATGAATTTGGGGAATAAAAACTATTTTGACATTGAAGAGTATGATGAAAATGCAAAATACTATCTGGCCACTATTAGTGATGATAATACAATTTATTTAAATAGTGAAGAAATTGATTTTAGTATTTTAGAAAAAAATGTTGCACCTATTGTAACTTTAGTTGATGAGATGATTTCAGAAGTGTTAGTTAATGCTACTTTAAAGTTAAAGTTTAGAATAAGTGATGAAAATCAAGATCCATTAAGTTACAAAGTATATTTAGTATATCGTAATAATGATTCTGAAATTACAAATATTGTGGAAAATGATGACACCATTGAAATTTCATGGCATGCATATGCCGTAGAGACAATGGGCTTAAAATTTAAGATAGTTGTCAGTGATGGTAAGGTTGAAACGATTTTTGAAACCCCAACATTTAATGTTGTTGAAACTTGTAATCATGAATTTATTGAGGCAACTTGTGAAACCCCAAAGACTTGTACTAAATGTGGTGAAACTGAAGGAGTTGCTTTGGGTCATAACTGGGTAGATGCCACATGTGAAAAAGCAAAACATTGTACAAGATGTGAAAAAACTGAAGGAGTTGCTTTAGGTCATAATTGGGTAGATGCCACATGTGAAAAAGCAAAACATTGTACGAGATGTGAAAAAACTGAAGGAGTTGCTTTAGGTCATAATTGGGTAGATGCAACATATGAGGAAGCAAAACATTGTACGAGATGCGAAAAGACAGAAGGGGAACCATTAAAAAGACCGACCGAAGAGGATAGTGCTAAAGGATGCAGTAAGTGTAATAAAGCAAATATAGTTAGTATTTTATTAATGATTTATATATTTGGATTTAGTTTAATCTTAATAAGAAGAAAAGGAAGATAATATGAAATTAAAAAAGTTTAATCAAGAAGAAACAATAAAATATTGGGATACTAAAGAAGAAATTGATATTCCAGAATATCAATTTAAAAAAGATGATGTAAGAGGAGTATGGGTTTCTAATGTTGCGAATATTGATACGCCAAAAGGTCTTTCAGTAGTACAATATCAAGAATATTTACAACAAATGGTAAAAAATATTGCAAGCTATAATATGAATACAATTATATTTCAAGTAAGACCTTGTAATGATGCTTTTTACAAATCAAAATTAAATCCTTGGTCAAGATATATTACTGGATATGAAGGAAAAGATCCTGGTTTTGATGTATTGCAATTTGTGATTGATGAGGCAAAAAAATATGGTATTAAAATTCATGCATGGATGAATCCTTATAGAGTAAGTCAAACTGCACTTGATTTAGAACATAAAGATATTGATGAGGCAATTAAAGAATATTTGGACACTTTAGATGATTTAAATTTTGCCAAAAAGCATCCTGAACATCTTGTTGTTGATGGTGCAAATAAAATAATATTAGCACCTTCACATAGAGAAGTGATTGATTTTGTAACAAAATCCATTATGGAGGTAGTTGAAAATTATGATATTGAGGGTATTCATATTGATGATTATTTTTATCCATATGGGAAAATTCCTTACGAAAGGGAAGAACGAGATTATTTAAAAAATCGCAAAAGTGAAAACGAGAATTTTGAAGATTGGCGCCGTCGAAATGTAGATGAAATGATTGAGAACATTCATAATGAATTGAAAAAATCGTTTAGTAAAACAGGAAAAAAAGTATTGTTTGGTATTAGTCCTTTTGCAATCTATCGCACAAATAATAAAATTAGAAAAGATGGTTGGGAGCAAGGTTCATATAATTCTGAAGGTGCTTTGCAATGTTATTCAGAATTATACTCAGATGTATATAAATGGATGAAGGAAAATTGGATTGATTATGTTGTTCCTCAAGTTTATTTCCCCTTTGAAAGAGTTGATGTAACATATCATGATTTAACAAAATGGTGGAATGATATTTCCAAACAAACTAATACAATTCTTTATATTGGTCAAGGCTTATATCAAATGGGTTCTAATGAATTTTGGCAAAATCCTGAAGAAATTGCCAATCAATTAAAATTTAATTGTCAGTTTGATCATATTAGTGGAACAATCTTTTTTACTTATCGCGATTTAGTAAAGGGTCAAAATGATATTAAAGATAGAGCTTTAGACACTATAAAAGAATTATGGTGTAAATAAAAAGAACAAAAAACTAGATAATGCAAACTTATCTAGTTTTTTTATAACTTTATTATGATATAAATAGTTTTTTGAAAAAACTATTTTAATGTTTTTTAGTAGTCTATTACTTGAATAAAAACGTTTTCTTTGGTATAATAAGATGAATAATATGGCAAAATGCGGGTAGATTGCAAAAATTTATATGAGATGAGGTGGTTTTTTGAAACTATTTCCCAATCCTAAGACTCTAATATTTAGTAAAGAAAAAATGAATTCAAAAAAAATTAGTAAAGTGGTATCTAGTTTTGATGAACATTTTAATAATTTATTATATCAAATGTTTGAAGTCAATCAAAAAGAAGGAATGCTTTTAATTATTGAAAAAAGTGATGATATCACAAATGATGAGGGTTATAAAATAAAAATTGAAAAAGATGTAATAACAATTGTCGCAAAACAACCTAATGGAGCCTTCTATGGATTAATTACATTAAGAGATATTTTAAATAGTGATAACGAAATGTGCTTAGAAATAGAAGATTATCCTGATTTAACAGTAAGAGGTATAATGTTAGATATTAGTAGGAGTAAAGTACCAACCCTTGATACTTTAAAAGAACTTGTGGTTATGTTTGCCACATTAAGATATAATCATTTAGAGTTGTATATTGAAGGATTTTCTTTTGAATATCAGAGTTTTCGGCATCTTTTAAACGATAAGAATTATCTTTGTTTAAAAGACTATTTAGAATTAGAAAAGTTTGCTCAAGAGTATTATATTGATTTTGTGCCAAATCAAAATGGATTTGGTCATATGAGCGATTGGCTTGCTATAGATGAATATAAAGGACTTGCTGAGTGTGAAAATGGGTTTGATATATGGGGAAGCCATCGAGCACCATCAACTTTAGATCCCACAAATGAAGAATCTGTAAATTTGGTTAAAAAAATGTATAGGGATATGCTTCCCTATACATCATCTAGATATTTTAATATGAATTTTGATGAACCATATGAACTAGGCCATGGTAAAAGTTGGAAAAAAGTTCAAGAGACATCAATTGAAGAAGTTTATATTGAATATTTTAATATTTTGGCAGATGATGTAAGAAAATATAATAAAATTCCAATGCTTTGGGGTGATGTTTTAGTAAAACATCCAGAAAAAATTTCAAAACTTCCTAAAGATGTTATTTTTATTGATTGGGGTTACAATAAAGATTATCCCTTTGAAAAACATGCAAAAATATTATTTGAAAATGATGTAAAATATATATTAGCTCCAGGAACTTCATCTTGGTCAACTATTACAAGTAGAATGCTTGATATGAGTTTAACAATAATTAATAGTACAAAGGCCGCAAAAAAATATAATGGATTAGGAATTTTAGTTACGGATTGGGGTGATATTGGACATTTACAATATCTTCCAGTTAGTTATTTAGGGTTTATTTTAGGGGGACTTTTGTCTTGGGGTTCTTGTGAATTAGATGATGCAATACTATATCTTAAAAAAATGTTAAAAGATGATGCTTTATGCGAGACAATAATTGAACTTGCTAAATATCATTTATTAGAAGGAAATTATCGTGATTATGGAAGTAGATTATTTAGTGCAATTTTATGGGCAGAACATGCTAGAAATCAGTTAAATCCAATAGAGTTTTTTAAAACAAGGATTTTTTCAAATTTAATTGAAGAAAAAAACTGTCAATTGCTAGAAATATCTTTTAATAAAGCACAGTTACTTTTACAAATTGCCAATAGTTCGCTTGAAACAAATGAACTGAAAAATAGTTTAAAATTGCTTAAGGTTTTATTATCAATAAATAAAAAATTTACAAATATCAAGGAAGGCATTTTAATAAATTTTGATGATGAAATAAAAGTTTTACAAGAGTATCTTATAGAACATAAGCATTTATGGTATATAAGAAATAATCCTAATGGATATGAAAAGAGTGCTAATCGAATAAAATGGCTGATTGAAATTCTAACGCAAATGACGAGAAAGGAGAACATATGTTAAAGGCCAAAAAATTATTTTTAAGTATTATGGTTGTATCAATCTTTGTAATTGGAATATTTTCCCTTACATCTTGTAATAAAGGAGATGACAGTGGTACAATAATTGATAAAGAAAATTTTGCAACTATAAAGAATGATTATCAATTATATAAAGAGTCTAAACCTCAAGTTATGCCAGAGGGTGAGAATATTGTAATTGATGGTGCAAATTATGATATAAATGGAGTTACCACTGATACCCTTGGTAATGTAACAAGTATTATTGAAATTGATATTTCTAAAGATAAACTTAATCCAACTAAAGGAACTCAAGAATTAAAAAAATTAGTTGAATGTTTTGTAGATATTGATCAAAGTGGATATAGCCAAAATGATTATCAATACATATATGATTGTATTTTTGATGGTAATTCATCAATTCAAATAACTAACGAAACAAAAAAGGCTACTTTAGATAAAGTTGTTGAAAATAGTAAAAATTTAATCAATAATAGAAATAGTTCAACTGATAAAGTATTAATACATAAAAGTAGTGGTAAAGTTACTTGGAAAGTTAATATTGAAAAAGCTGGTTTTTATAATTTATATCTAAATTATTTTACTGTTTCTGGTTATAGTTCGTCAATTGAAAGAAAATTAATGATTAATGGTGAAATTCCTTTTGAAGGGGCTGATAGTTTTACTTTTTCTAGAGTATGGAAAGATGATCCTCAGTCTTATGATGAAAATGGTGCTTTAAAGGTGGACACGAATGGTAATGATATTAAACCTCAACAAATAGAAGTTTTTACTTTTAAAGAAAGCTATTTTAAAGATGATATGGGATATGTTACAGAACCATATATGTTTTATTTTGAAGAAGGAGAAAATGAAATATCATTAATTTCTATTAAAGAGCCTATTTTGATTGATCAACTTTATATTAAATCAGTTAGTAAAACGCCAACATATAAAGAATATCTTGCTGCTCTTAAAGAAAAATATGGTGAACCTAGTTTAAGTAATCAAACAACAGGAGCAATGCAAGCAGAAAAAACGGCCTATAAATCATCGCCAACTCTTTATCCTTTGACGGATCGTTCCTCATCAAATACTAAACCATTTAGTTTAAAAGAAACTAGAAAAAATTATATTGGTGGTGAACAATGGAAAATATTAGGAGATTGGATTAGTTGGGATTTTAGCGTACCAGAAGATGGATATTATAATATTTCAATGCGTGCTCGTCAAAATTTAATAAGAGGAATGTATTCTAGTCGTATTGCTTATATTAGTGAAGATGGTGGTACTAATCAAGTTTTATTTGATGAATTAAACGATGTACAATTTAATTTTTCTAGTGATTGGCAAAATGTAACTTTAGGCAATGGCGAAGAAGATTATTTATTCTATTTTCAAAAAGGTAAAACTTATACTCTTACTTTAGAAGTAACTCTTGGTGCTTATGCCCCTCTTATTGAAAGAATTCAATCTACCATTGATGATTTAAACAGAACGTATCGAATGATAGTTTCTTATACAACAACTTCACCAGATAAAAATCGTGACTATGAACTTACTTCAAAATTTCCTGAATTAATTAGTGATTTAACTAAATATCATGATGAACTTGCGGACGTATCAAATAGTATTGCGGAAATATCAGGTGGAAAATCTGATAAGACAGGTGTTATTGATTCAATGGTTAGACAACTTTCAGATTTTATTGATAAACCTCGTTCAATTACTCAAAAGTTAACTTCTTTTATGAATAATATTTCTTCTCTTGGTTCTTTACTTACAGAACTTAGAGAATTACCTTTATCACTAGATTATATTGAAGTTCACACACCTGATATTGAACTTCCTAAGGCAAATGAAGGATTCTTTAGAAAGATGTGGAATGGTATTTGTTCTTTCTTCTTGTCTTTCTTTATTGATTATACAACAATTGGCGAAACAGTTGAAAATGGAGTACAAAGTGAATCCATTGAAGTATGGATGACACTTGGTCGTGACCAAGCAAATGTTATTCGTAATTTAATTGATACAACATTTACTAAGGAAACAGGAATAAGGGTTGATTTAAAATTGACTGGTGCTGATGTATTATTAAAAGCAACACTTGCGGGAATTGGTCCTGATGTTGCTTTAAATGTAGATTCTAGTTTACCAGTGAATTATGCTCTTCGTAATGCTGTATATGATTTGACAAATTTTGATGATTTTTGGGATGTTGTTTATGTAATGCCAGATGGGGCAACAACATGGGATAATTCAAAAGAAAATGTTTACCATGCTTCATCACTTAGACAATTTCAATTTTATTCAATTACAAATGCGGATATTGAAAAAGCAGCGGCAGGAGATAAGGATGCTCAAGATAAGGTAAATGCATACTATGCTATACAAGATTATGTAGATCAAAATAATATAACAAAAGAAGATTTGTTTGATAGTTCTAAATATTCTAAAGCTGAATTACAAAAAAATATTAAAGGAGTTTATGCTCTTCCTGAAAAACAAATTTTTATGGTAATGTTTGTTCGTGATGACATTTTTGAAGAAAATGGTTGGACTGATTTTATTCCAGAAACATGGAATGATGTTATTGATTTGGTGGCCGAATTACAAACTCAACAATTACAATTTTATCTACCAGTTAATGATGCTGGTGCTAATGCATTAAACCCTGTTTTTGTATCAATGTTATATCAAAATGGCGGAGATTTATATGCTAATGATAATAAAGAAACAGGTCTTATGAGTGATGCTGCAATGCGATCATTTGAATATTGGACTGAATTTTATACTTTATATTCATTCCCTAAATCAGCAAGTTTTGTAAATCGTTTCCGTTCTGGTGAAATGCCAATTGGTATTGCATATTACGAAACATATAATACTTTAAGTGTTTCAGCACCAGAATTAAAAGGTAAATGGTCATTCCACTTAATTCCAGGTACTTATAATGATGAAACTGGTGAAATTGATTATACTTCAACTGCAAGTGGTACTGGTGCTGTTATAATGAAGCAACCTGATAAAGTATCTGAAAAAGAAAAAGAAGCAAAATATAATGCTTCATGGGAATTCTTGAAATGGTGGACAGGAGCAGAAACTCAAGCTCAATTTGGTCGTGAAATGGAAGGAATTTTAGGATCAGCTGCTAGACATGCTACCGCAAACGTTAAGGCTTTTCAATCTCTTGCTTGGCCACAAGAGGATTTGGATATCTTAATGCTACAATGGAGTAAAGTTCATGAAATGCCACAAGTTGCAGGTAGTTATATTGTTGGTCGTGAAATTGAAAATGCATATCGTGAAGTAATCAATAATTATTATAATGCACGTGAAACTTTAGTTGAATATTGTGGAAATATTAATGATGAAATAAATCGTAAGCGTAAAGAATTTGATTTACCTACATTAGATGATTAATAGGGAAGGAGAAAAACATGGGTGGAAAAATTGCCGTCATTATAATGTTAATTATCACAGTTGTATTGCTAGTTTATCTTCTTATCCTAGCGCTTACAGGTGGTAAAAAAGAAAAACTTAATTTTAAACGCCGTTATCACGAGAAAAAGCAAAAAGAAGTAGAACGTGGTATTATGAGCCGTGAAGACCGAAAAAAAGAGAAAGAAGAACTCAAAAAGGCCTTAAAAGAAAAAAAACTTGAGCAGAAAAAGATTGATGCTGAATATGATGCTCAAGTAAAAGAAAATATAAAAATTTATAAAGAAGAATTATTAAAAAGTAAAGAAAAACTTGTACAAGTTAAACAAGAATATCTTGAAGCAAAAGCAAAATTTGATGCTTGGGCAAAAGAAAATCCTGATTTAGTTGTTGTGAATGAAGAAGTAGTACAAGGACAAATAATGGAGGATTAAAGAACAAAATGAAAAAAAATGATAATAGAATTAAATTTTGTTCTTTGATAATTAAATGGGAAGAAGGAGATTATTTTTATGGCACGCAAAGATAAAAATTATGTTTTCAAAGATTCAAATGAAGACCAAAGAAAAGTCAAAGTTAGTAAACGTGTGAATTGGATGAAGAAAAAAGCCATAGAAGAACAAAAGCAAGCTCAATCTAACCAAGAACAAATAGTAAAAAATGATTTTGCTTTAGATCAAAAAGAAATATTAGAAGTTCATCAAGAATTAAAAAATGAAGATGTGAAAATTGATAATCAAAAAGTAGTAGATGATTCTATTGTTAAATTAGAAACTTCTAATGACCAAGGTGAAGTAAGAGTTAAAGAAACTAACATCCTCAATGATTTGAATAAAAACCCAATTCAATTGGATTTTGAGGAAAAAGAAAAAGCTTATTTAGCTGCTTTAAAAGAGACTGAAAAAGCTGCATTAAAACTTAGAATTGAAAAAGAACGGGGATCAGTAATTCGTAAAATTGATCGTTGGAGTAAGCGAGGGGGAAGATTACGTAGAGAAATTTTTGTTAAGAGACAATATTATTATTTAGTCGCACCATATACAATTTTATTCTTTATTTTTACTGTTGTTCCTGTACTTATGTCTTTAGTTTTAAGTTTTACTTATTTTAATCTTTTAGAGTTTCCAACCTTTGTTGGATGGGATAATTATAAATCATTATTTGTTGATGATAAAGTATTTATGATAGCGCTTAAAAATACTGCAATTTTAGCTGTTATAACAGGACCAGTTAGTTATATTATGGCATTTGTTTTTGCTTGGTTGATTAATGAGTTGAAACCACTTTTGCGAAGTTTTATGACATTAATCTTCTATGCACCATCAATATCTGGTAATGTCTATTTAGTATGGAAATTAATTTTTAGTAGTGATAACTATGGTTATGCTAATTCAATGTTAATGGAATTAAATATTATTCAAGAACCGATAACATGGTTACAAGATCCTGATTATATTATTTGGATTTTGATTATTGTGCAACTATGGATGTCACTTGGTGTAAGTTTCTTATCATTTATTGCAGGTCTTCAGGGTGTTAATAAAGAATACTATGAAGCCGGCGCTATTGATGGTATTAAGAGTAGATGGCAAGAACTTTGGTATATCACTTTACCACAAATGAAATCACAATTAATGTTTGGTGCTGTAATGCAAATAACATCTAGTTTAGCGATTGCGGAAGTATCGATTAATATTGCTGGATTTCCGTCAATCGAATATGCAGGGCATACAATTATTACTCATTTGATGGATTATGGTAATACACGTATGGAAATGGGTTATGCCTCTGCGATTGCAACAATTTTATTTTTAATAATGATTCTTGCTAACTTATTAGTTAGAAAAATTTTAAGAAGGGTAGGTTCATAAGATGGCTGAAGACAAAATTATAGTTGATGATGAAAAAGTAGCTGGTGTTGAACTATCAAAAGAAGAAAAAAAGCGTCTCAAACGCCAAGAAAAAAAACTTAAGAAATTTGGTTTAAAAGATGAATCTAAGATGGGAAAAATGGAGTTATTCTTCTATCGAATTGAAAAAAGAAGAAGAATAAAAAGAAAAAAGCGGGTTAGTAGAAGTGTTGCTGGTGACATATCACTATTTGTTCTACTTTGCTTATTTGGAGCATTTAGCGCATATCCACTTGTATATTCTTTTTGTGCAGCATTTAAACCACTTGCTGAATTATTTATTTATCCACCTAAATTATTCTTTCAAAATCCAACACTTGATAACTTTAAGGATTTATCAATGTTATTAGAACAATCGATGGTGCCATTTTCTAGATATTTCTTTAATACCATTTGGATTACTTTTGCTGGAACTGTTGGGCATGTTATTATTGCATCAATGGCAGCGTATCCACTTGCAAAACATAAATTTCCTGGTTCAACAGTAATTTTTTCAATGGTTGTGTATTCATTAATGTTTGCTGCTCAAGTTACAGCGACACCTAGATACATTATTTTTAGTATTGCTGGTTTAATTGATAGACAGCTTGCAATTATTGTTCCAGCTTTTGCATATTCTTTAGGCTTATATTTAATGAAACAATTTATGCAAGATATACCTACTGAACTGATTGAATCGGCAAAAATTGATGGTGCAAACGAATTTCAAATTTATTGGCGTATAGTGATGCCGCTTGTAAAACCAGCATGGTTGACACTGATTATTCTTTTGTTCCAACAACTTTGGAACAATGATGGAGGTTCATTTATATATAGTGAACAATTAAAACCGCTATCTTATTCTTTGAATCAAATTGTTTCTGGTGGAGTTGCTAGAACGGGGACCGCTTCAGCCGTTATGTTAATTATGATGATTGTGCCTATTACAGTATTTGTACTTTCACAAAGTCAAATTATTGAAACAATGGCTCATTCAGGTATGAAGTAGGAGGTAGTGTTGATGAGAAAAACTACAAATTTAATGGGAAAAATTATTATTGTTTTATTATTGACATTGATGGTTTTTTCTCCTAATCTTTTAACTGCTAAAGCAGCAAGTTATAGTTATGATTTTTGGAAAAATGTCATTCCTTCAGCTGAAGGATTGGCATATAGTGATACATATTATAGTGATAGTATTAGAAATTTAGATGGTTCTGAACTAACAAATAAAATAACATATGATAATTTAACTGATATGGCAACTTATCAAGATAAAATTTATGTACTTGATTCTAAAAAAAATACGAAAGTAGAAGTTTTAAAAAGTCAAGTTGTAAATGGTTTTGCCTATCCTGCAATGGAGGGTAATGGTATTAGTTCGGTCTATATTTTAAATCAAGATTTTCAATTAGTGGAAGAACTTAATGAATTTAGAATAACAGATGAAGTAAAGAAAAAATTGCAAGATTATTATAATTTTTATTATGAAAGTTATCAAATTGTAAATGAAAATTTAGTGGCCAGAGAGTTTATAAATTTTTATCAAAATGATAGTGAAAAGTATAGTCTTACATTAAGTGCGGGAAGTAAAGAAATTGTGGTAACAGAATTTGTTTATGCACCATATACATATATTTCAAAAGATGAACCTGGATACTATACTTATGATAATACACTTTTAGAACTTTCTATAAATGGTGAAAAAATTGATAAATCATTATGGAGATGGGAAGCTGTTGAAATTTATAAAAAGGATGAAAATAATGAGGATGTTTTTTCACATATTGAATACAAAATTGTTTTAGACGATAGTTTAGTATCAAATCAAAATGTAATAGTTGAAGCTGAGATATTAGTACCATCAACAATTGGTAAAGCTCCATATTTACCATATTCTAAAGATCCATCTAAACTTGCTATTCGTCTCAATAATGCTTCTGGTATTACTGTAACTAAAGATGGAATGTATATTGCCGATAGTGGAAATGCTAGGATTATTAGGGTGAATAAGCAAGGTGATGAATGGGTTGTTGATGGTGTCTATCTAACACCAGATGATAATATTTTTTATCAAATTTCAAGTAATATTTCTATTGTAGATGTAACTGGTGTAACGTTATTTAATCCTCAAAAGGTTGCTGTTGATCAAACTGGTAGATTATATTGTATTGCACAAAATGTTTATGAAGGTATTATGGAATTTCATACATCTGGGTCATTTAATAGATTTTTAGGTAAAAATGAAGTTGTTGCTAATCCTTTGAAAAAATTTTGGACTAAAATTTTTTCTGAAACACAAATTGCATCACTTAATTTAGACTTACCACCTGAATTTACAAATATTGCAATGGATGAAAATGGTTTTCTTTATGCAACATCACATCCTGATGCTGATGCCACCACTAATGCTAATATGGTTAAAATGATTAATACATCTGGTAAAGATATTATGAAACGTAATGGGTATGTTACTCCAGATGGTGATGCTGTATATTTAACAACTTCCACTGAAGAAGGTGTTATTATTGGTATGTCAAATTTAGTTGGTATTACAGTAAGTAAAAAGGGTAATTTTACAATAGTAGATGAATTACGAGGACGATTATTTACTTATGATAATGAAGGTAATTTATTGTATATAACTGGAGAGCAACCAGGTGGTAATTCATCAAGTGGTAGTACGACGTTATCTAGTAGTATTATAGATCCTGTTGCTATTCGTTATTTTTATCGAGATAGTGGTGAGGTTGATGAAGACGGAAATCCAATTCAAGAAGAGGTATTATTAGTTCTTGATACGGTATCTAAAAGTATAATTTTATTCCAAACAACTGAATTTGGTGAAGCAGTAAATAAAGCTACTGAATTATATCAAAATGGTATTGTACAAGATGAATATCTACTAGATGAAAATGGGGAAATTGTTTTGGATAGTGAAGGCAATCCAATTATAAAACAATATGGTGCTGAAACTTATTGGCAACAAGTTGTTAAAATGAATACGAATTATGAACTTGCGTATCTTGGCATTGGTAAAGCATTATTAAGGCGTGGTGAATATAAAGAAGCGATGGATTATTTTGAACTTGCGCATAGTGCAACGTATTATTCAAAAGCTTATTCTGAATATCGTGATGCTATTTTATCAAAGAATTTTAGTTGGATAATGACAGCTGTAATTTTAGTAGTAGTTTTATGGATTGTCCTTTCTTATCGAAAATATTTAAAGAAAAAGAATTTAGCTTTAGCAGCAGCGACTGCTATGAATGAAGAAAAGGCCGCCATTTTAAGTGGAAGAATAACTGCTTTACACCGTGAAAATCAAGATGAAGAGAAAATGAATGATAGTGAAGATGATGATTTGAATGAGGAAACTCAAGACGTTAAAAAATTTAGTTGGTTAAAAATTTGGAATTCTATTAAATATTTCTTTAAGGAAACTGTTGGTTATCCTTTATATATTCTTACCCATCCTATTCAAGGATTTACAGATTTTAAAATAGAGAAAAAAGGTAAGATGTGGGTTTCCATTGTTATTCTATTGATGTATGTATTAATGGAAATACTCGCATATCAATATGAAGGCATAATTACGAATACGAATAATCCACAAAAGTTTAATAGTATTCAAATTTTGATATACGGCGTACTTCCTCCAATTATACTTGCAGTTACAAATTGGAGTGTCACAACATTACTTGATGGAAAAGGTAAAATGAAGGAAATCTTTATGATGATTTGCTATTCATTATTCCCTGTTACAGTTTTTGGCTTTTTAAATATTATTTTAAGTAATGTAATGACTCTTGATGAAGCGCAATTTATAACGTTAATTAATATTATAGGTTGGGTATTAACTGGAATTATGGCATTTATGGGACTTGTTGTAATACATGAATATGGTGTAGGTAAAACCATATGGTCTATTATCTTAACAATTGTTGCAACTCTTATAATTGCATTTATAGCACTTTTAGTGTTTGATTTGGTTCAACAGATGTATGGATTTGTATATTCCTTATACAAAGAAATTACAACACGTTATTTCTAGGAGGTGAAAAATATGAAGAAAAAGACTACAATTTGGACATATTTTAAACGTTTTTTGCTTATTATAATTGCTTTTATCGTAGTGATTTTTGTATCAGTTTACTTTCTAGGTAAATATAAAGCAGCTGGAATGACATTTAATAATGAATATCCTGATAACTATTGGGATAATTTAGAAGAAAAAGGTTTTATATCTTATAATGATATAATTACTCAAAGGGATAGTAGTAACGTAAGAAATACGCAAAAATATATACCACCATATGATGAAAATGATGACTATGTAGTACAATTAAAAACAGCTAGATATGAAGAAGAATTACAAAGTATATATGAAAGAATTAAAGCTTTGCCAGAATATTCGAGTTATCATAATAAAGATTTATTTGAACAAACATATGAAGAACTTTCTGAAAAATATTTAGGATATAAGTGGAATAATTATACTGAAGATGAATTTACGAATAAAAAAGTTTTAGAAAATGATCGTTTTACTTTATATTTTAATATGATTAATACAGAGTTTAAATTATGTGAAAAAGATGAAAATGGTGAAATTATTCATACTTGGAATTCAAATCCATCAAAAATTGATACTGCTACAGGTGTAAACAAACTTCAACAATCATTGTTATCGGTTACTTTTGTTGATGGTAGTAAAACTTCTTCTAAGACACCTATTACTTATGATTCGTATACATATGGTACAGAGGTATCAACTAAGAAACAAAAAAATCCAAGTTTTTATGTTAATGTTATTACTGATGAAGCAGGTAATCCTGCAAAAGTTCAAGTTTATTATGCTCTTGAGAAGAAGGGTATTGATTATGATTGGTTCCCACAAAAGATAACCAAAGATCGTTTACAAGAATTATTTGATCGTTGTAATGCAGCAGTTGCTGAGTATAAGGCTGAACATAATGGTGAATTTGAAAAAGATAGTCGTGGTTATGATATTGAAGGAATGGGATTTGCTGCTCAACATGATGCTTTGGGTTTGTCTAGTAGAACTAAAAACTTTTATAATCAAGTAATTGATAATATTTTTAAAGTAAGTCAAGATGGAACGTATTATACAATTGATAAATATGAGAATATGTCAGATGTTTCCATAAGTAATTTATACCGATTCTTTTATGAGTGGTGCAAATACACAACAGATGATTTATTATTAGATACTGAAAATTCAAACAATGTCAATATTAAACCTAAAGTTGAGGTTGTTATTGAATATTCATTAAATGAAAATGGTTTAGAAGTATTGATTCCTGGTAATTCGGTAAAAACAAATAAAAATCAAAATGGTGATTCTTATATGGTTACTGGTATTACAGTTTTACCTTATTTTACTTCAGTTAAATATAATGAAGAACAAGGTTATATGGTCATACCTGATGGTAGTGGAGCAATAATGAATTTTGATAATGGTAAATCAAATTATACTGCTTATTCTAAACGTATTTATTCGACAGATTTATCATTTACAAGTTATACTTTAACAACTTCTACAAATGATTTAATGTTTCCTATGTATGCTTATGTTTTTACAGAAGAAACAGAAACTAAAAAACCAACAGCAGTTATAGTTGAAGTAACAGAAGGTGCTGCACAAGTAAGGTTATCAGCTGATACATCTAATCGTGCAGGTAATAGTTTTAACTATGCTAATTATTCAATTGTATTTAGAGAGCAACAAAGAATTGTTATTGGTACAACTCAATATAATCGAAGCTCTAGCATTCAATATACACAAGAAGCTGCATCTGGTGACTATCGATTTAATTATAATTATTTAGATAGTTCTGAATATGAAATTTCTTATAGTGGTGTAGCAAAATTTTATCGTGATTTATTACTTTCAAGAAGCCATACAAAAATTAATATAAATGGTGATGCTACTGATAAAGCGGTATTAGATTTGGAAATTTTAGGTAGTTATTCTTATAAAGATAATTTCTTAGGAATTGGTTATACAGCTAAAGATAGTCTAACTACAGTTGATCAGTTACAAACTATTATTGATGAAATTTTAAAAATAGGTATTAGTGGTGCAAATATTTATTATCATGGTTGGCGAAGCGAGGGATTAAAAAATGTTTCTTTCAAAAATATTAGTGTAAGTAGTGAAATTGGTGGCAAGAAAAAATTATTAAAATTAATTAATGAATATAACAGTAAAAATGTAAGTATTTATCCACAACTAGAATTTTTGGAATATCAAAAATTTCAAGAATCTTTTGGTAGAAGTCATTATACCGCAAGAGATGTTGGTGGTTCATATTCTACAAAATATCCATATGAATTAAATAGTAATGTTTTTAATAAAAAGGCTGATGAAATTATGGTTTTATCTCCTGCATACTATACTGCTTTTGCAACAACTTTGGCAAAAGAATATAATAAGACATTAGGAATTAATACTTTAGCATTAACTGGTCTTGGTTCACAATTGTCAGGAAATTATCGTAAAAACAAAACAATTTTTAAATCAGGTGCTGTTGAAGAACAAATTAAGTCGTTTGATATTTTATATGAAAATGGAATAAACCAATTATCACTTAAAGCTCCGTATTATTATGCTTTAGAATTTGTTTCTAATGCCTATGATGTGCCATATCAATCAACACAATATGAAATTCTTGATTATTCAATTCCTTTTTATCAATTAGTAGTTAATGGACTATTTGATTATAGTGGAGAATCTATTAATGCAAATGTTGAAAAGGGACTTCAAGAACATTTAATGAAGTGTATAGAAACAGGATCTAATCCAGCATTTACCTTTACTTATGATGATTCATCAGAATTATTATTGACAGATTATAATAGTTATTATTATACGCTTTATACTAGATGGTTAAGCGATGTAGAAAATATTTGTGATACTTTAAATGAACTAAATATTTATTCATGCAGATTGTCAAAACATGAAAGACTTGATGAAAATGTTTATAAAGTTACTTATGTCAATGACACAAATTCAACTAAAATTGAAATTGTTTTAAATTATCAAAGAATAAATTGGACTTATGAAAATGGAATAGTTATTCCTGCTAAGTCTTATAAGATTGTATAGGAGGTAAATATGGAAAGTAATAATATACAACTACAAAATGAATCTACCACTAAATTACAATCTTTTTGGAAAGGCTTTAAAAAGGTAATTGATTTCATTGTTAAAAATTGGTTCTTTGTCTTATATCCATGTCGCTTATTTAAAGAATTAGTATATGATAAAATGCGTTATGAAAAACAAAAAGTGTTGATTTCTTGGCTCTTTTTAGCACCAACAGTTTTAGGCTTTTGTTTATTCTTTATTTATCCGTTATTTATGTCATTTATATATTCATTTAGTTCTGTTGAACCAAATGGTACATTCCATTTTGCGCAAGTTTTTCCAATGAATGGAACGCAATATGACTATACAGCACAACCAGTAATTGATTTGTTTAACAATTATAAGTATGCTTTGAGAGTTAATGCTGATTTTCCTGTAAGTTTATGGAATACGGCTGTTGATACAGTAGTTGATACAGTAGTTATCACAATATTTAGTTTATTAATTGCGGTAATGTTAAATGGTAAATTTAAGGGTCGTGCGATTGTTAGAGCTATCTTCTTTTTACCAGTTGTATTTAATTCAGAGGCTATTACTGCGGCACTTGCTGCAGCTGAAGGAGTTGATGCCGTTTTAAATTCAGCAGGTTCTGGTGCTTTAACACAATTGTTTGATTTAGAACAATTTATGCAAGGAATTGGTGTACCAATAAAATTAGTAACCTTTTTATCGGGTATAACATCGACAATTTATAGAACAATTTCTTATTCTGGTATTCAAATTCTTATCTTTTTAACAGCTATTCAATCCGTTCCTAAACATCTTTATGAAGCTGCCACAATTGAAGGTGCAACTGGTTATGAACAATTTTGGAAAATTACATTGCCTATGGTTTCACCAATGATTTTAACCGTTGTAGTATATACAATTGTAGATTCATTTTTGAGATCAGAAATTGGTGATGTAATGGATAAAGTATATAATAACAATGAGTATGGTTATTATGCGGCAATGTCTTGGTTATATATTTTAGCATCCTTGCTAATTATGGGAATAATTGTAGGAATTTTATCGAAGGTGGTTTTCTATTATGACGACAAAAAATAAGAAAAAAGAACTAAAAAAAGAACACAGTTTAGAAGAATTAACACCTACAGTTGAAAAAACTGAAATAGTTGACGAAACAAGATGGACAAAAATTAGAAAAATAAGTAAGGATAAATATAACGAAATTGTAATGGATTTAAAAAATCCAATTAAAAGAGCCGTTATGAGAAGAAAAACATCAACAAAGCTTATGGCTATTTTAAGAGGGTTCATCTTTATTGGATTATCTTTTGTTATTGTATTTCCAATTTTTCAAGAGTTTTCATTAGCATTTAGACATCCTGTTGATTTAAACAATAAATTAGTAAATTGGATTCCAGAAACATTTAGTCTATTTAATTTTAGACTATCTAAAGTACTATTAGATTATTGGCATGGATTATGGTGTAACTTAAAAGTGTCAACAATATCTACTATTTGTCAACTTATTGCAACATCGCTTGCAGGGTATGCTTTTTCAAGATTAAAGTTTAGAGGAAGTAATATTATTTTTTGGTTAATTATGTTAACTTTAATTGTACCTCCTCAAGCTATTTCTCTTGCTAGAACTTTCTTTTTGGATGATTTTGATATTTTAAGGTTTAATTTCTTTGGTTTATTTGATAATCCGGGATTATTTGAAAGTTTATTAGGCCATGGATTGCGATTAAAAGGTGAAGGTAAAGATATTGTTTTCTATATAACATCATTAACTGGACAAGGTATTAGAGCAGCATTATTTATCTATCTGTTTAGACAATTTTTTAGAGGTATTCCGATTGAATTAGAAGAATCAGCTCAAATTGATGGTGCTGGTGTTGTTAGAACATTTTGGAGTGTAATGTTACCTAATGCTAGAGGTGTTATTACAACTGTTGCTTTATTTGCTTTTGTTTGGCAATGGAACGATACATATTATACTGGTATGTATCAAATAAGTGGTGAAAGTTTTCCAATGCTAACGAGAAAACTAATTTCGATGAGTGAAAGAATTGATGGAATTATAAATCAACCACAATATCAAGATTTTCTAAAACAAGTAGGTGAAGGTATTTCTAAAAACCCATTATTTGTTCAAGTTATATTGAATACGGCAGCTTTAATGTTAATGGCACCGTTAATAATTGGATATTTATTTGTTCAAAGATTATTTATCGAAGGTGTTGAACGTTCAGGTATTGTTGGATAAAATAAACTAATAAAAGGAGAATGAAGAAAATGAAATCTGATAGAATGATGCGTAGCAAAATTTATCGATTTTTGGATTATGTTTTGCGTTTAATTATTTTAAATGCTTTAATAATAATTCCTTCATTCTCTTTCTTTATTATTTTTGCTACTCTTTATGAGAATAATGATAATCCTTTAATATATTTAACTTTAATCCCAGTATTATTTTGGTTTTTTCCAAGTATTGTATCGTGTACAGATGTGATAAAACAGTATGAAACGAATGAAACTAATACTATATTTAAAGATTTCTTTAAAAGCTTAAAAAAAAATTATCTCAAATCATTAATTTTATCAATAATTATTGCTATAATAATATTTATTTTTTATAATAGTTTGAATTTTTTTATAACTTATGCAAATAAAGGGTTTATATATATTTTGGGTCTTTTACTAATAATTCCTTTTGTAGTTTCCGCATGTATGATTATTATACATATTCCTATTGTAATGGCTTATTTTAAAAATCTGATGTTAAAAGAAATTATAAAATTATCTTGTATAATGGCTTTTAAAGATATACTGAATAATATATTAATTGTGCTTATAGTAGCATTATTTATGAGTTTAAATATTGCTTTATATTTTGTGATGGCAATTGGTGGAATTTCTATTCCTATCTATATTGCTATAAAGTTATCGTTTAAAAAATACATAAAAATATATAGAAAGGTAGAGAAAGAGGATGAATAAAAAGTTTTTTGTAAAACTATTATCAATTTTATTGATAGGTATTGTCGCAATCGGAATTACTAAAACCGCTAATGCAAAAATAGGTGATTCTGGTGTTATTAGGGTAGAAGGCGAAGAGACTATTCATGAATTACTAGGAGGTGTTAAGTTACATCAACAAGATATTAGTGCACCAATTGATTGTACTGGTGATTACTATTATAAATATGATTCACAATATTTAGAAACAATGGCAGGTGGTGAAGGAGTTAAAATTGTTTCTTGGAGTTATCGAAATGCTGAAAAATGGCAAATGGCAGGTGTTAGTGATATTGCAGCCAATTTTGAAAAAGAGAATCCTGGTTGGATTGTTGTAGGTGGTACTAATGCAGATTTTTTTCATATAAATGGAAATGGTCAAATGGTTAGTAATGCAATGGAAAATGGTGAGATGATAAATCCAGTTAATATTACAAGTAATCCTTGGTGGAGAGGAATTTTAGGCTTTACTAAAGATAATGAGTTAATGGCAGGTGTTCCTGATGTAACAAATTATTATACAGCACATATATTTGAAGAAAATGATGATGATATAGAAAAAAATGCTATTAAAATTGCATCAGTTAATCCTACAACAATTAGTCCTTCTGGTGTTACTGTTTTAACAAAAGATAATATGACTTCTTATGATTTAAGGGGTTATAAAGTTTTAGTAGGAACATATGATGTGGTTCGTCAAACATCAGATGGTGAAATTTTTGTTAAGGGTTATGTAAAAGAAATAAGAGATGGGAAAGAAAATGAAAGACCACTTGATTTCTATAATGATGGTAATAAAAACATTTCAATAAAGGAATTTTTCCTAGTTTCTAAGGATGGTTCGCTAGATGATTTAATTGTTGGCGATTATTTAAAAATCCAAAAAGACTATATGAATGAATGGGCTAATGTTTATAATAGTGCAAGTTATTATTGGAAAATTTTAGATAATAATAAAGTCTTATATGAAGGTCATACTGATCCACAAAAAAAAGCGGAAATAATTAGTAAATATGGACAAGGTGGCGATATTAGTTATATAACTTGTACTAAATCAAGATGTTTATTTGGGATTAAAGCAGATGGATCATATGTAATGGCAGTAATAGGTGGGTCTACCTCAACGGGTATGACATTATCTGAGGCTGCTTATTATATGAAGGAAATTGGTTGTGTTGATGCATGGGATTTTGATGGCGGTGGATCTGCTACTTTAATTGCAAGGGATGAATATGGAAATATTCAAACAATTAATACACCTAGTGATGGTAATCAAGGAGTAGAAAGAAGAGTTGGGAATGCTTTATTGATGGTAGTAAGAGATCCTGGTTTTGTTTTTTCTCTAGCTGATTCAACACCTACTACTGTTAGCTTAAAGAAAAAAACTGGTGATATTTTTGAAAAAATGACGAATATAAAAATTAAAGTTGATGGAAAAATAATAGATGTATTAGATGAACAACAAGAAATTAAAATAACGGGTTTACAAGAGGGGGAAAAATATTTAGCTGAAATAAGTTTTACATATGATGGAAATACATATCAATCTTCAATTCCAATTCAAACGAAAGAATATAACGAAAGAGTGTATTTTATATCACAATCGCATGGTTTTTTAATCAAACTTGAACAAAGTGATGAAGTACTAGAGATTACTAATATTGTCTTTGATATTGATGGTAAAAAATATTATATGGATAATGTTGAAGAATTTACAATTGATAATTTAGTAAAAGGTAGAGCATATCAAATATCTTATTCATATACCATTAAAAATAAATTAACAAATGAAGTTTACACAAAAGATGTAGGAGTTCAAACATATAAAACCTTAGAATATGAAATACCACACATCGTTACTTTTGAACAAAATCGAAAAACTTCAAATAAATTATCAATTGAATATAAATATGAAGATGCCGATAAATTAGTCAAAGAAGCATATATTTTAAAAAATGGTGAAAAAACAGTATTGACAAATAAAAGCGATATTATTACTTTTGAAAATTTAGATTTCATTACAAATAAGTATGTTTTTCAACTTGTCATCAGTTATGTAGATTTAGAGGATCGGACCTTTATAGTTGAATCTGAAGAACTTGTTTATGAAAAAGAAGAATGCCATCATGAATATGATAATAATTGCGACGAAATTTGTAATATTTGTGGTGAGATAAGGGTTGTTAATCATAATTGGATCGATGCTACATGTGATAGTCCAAAATATTGTTCAAAATGTAAAAAACAAGAAGGAGAAGCTTTGGGACATAATTGGATCGATGCTACATATGATGCACCAAGAACTTGTTCAAGATGTGGAAAAACTGAGGGTGAACCGCTTCCGCTTGAAAAAGATAATAATCAAAATGAAGAAAAGGGATGTAAAAAATGTAGTAAAACATCAGTTATAAGTATGATTTTATTGACTTTTACTTTTTCAGGTATTATTTTCTATTTTAGAAAAAAATAATAATAAAAATTAAGTGATTTAATAAGGGGAAGAAAAATGAAAAAAATAAAATTATTTAAAGTGTTTGTATTTTTTATAATAGGTTTATTAAGTTTAGTCTTTGTAACCAATTTAGAAAATAATGTTGCAATAGGAGCAACAAATACTGATTCAGAATATGTAAATACGGTTACTGACTTAGAAAAAACCAATTTACTTGGTGGTGTAAGTCTTTATGAACAAAAAATGAGTTCACTTCTAAATGGTGATTCAGGCAAAATATTTCAAGAACATTTTGTTCAGTGGGTTGATTTAGATAATTATGATAATGGCGTTAAACTTGTAACTTGGACAAAACAAAATGCGGATAGTTGGAATGCCGCAACCACTAAAATTTGTGCTCAAGATTGGGAGGCACATCATCCAGGATGGATTGTGGTTGCAGGAGTAAATGGTGATTTCTTTCAAAATTCAGGAACAATAACTTGGGAACCAACTAACAATTTTATGGCTGATGGTGATATGTATAGAGCTGATTATGTTGGGGGTCATCGAAAAGTAATTGGTATTAGTGATGATAATGAAATAATTGTTGGTGATCCAGAGATTTCTGGTTTATATCTTCAACTAATGAGTAGTGAAGGAGAAGTTATTGAACAATTTCCAATTGCCTCATATAATACAGTGCCTAAAGAAACAGGAATCAATCTTTATACAAAAGATATGATTGAATCTCATGATTTAACGGGTTATACGGTATATGTAGGAAAATATACGATGTGCAGAATATCAAATGGTAATAATCAAACTGTTTTTGTAAAAGGATCAATTCAATATGCAAGACCAGGAACTACTGATGAAAAACCAAGACAAATAAGAGAAGTTACTACTGAAGATGGTGGAACAAAACAAGAAATTACTCGTGAATTTTATCTTGCCACAAAAGATTCAAACTATGAACAAAAATTGCAAAATGGTACTTTAGTTAGATGCCAACATAATTATGAAGGGAATTGGAGTAATGTTACTCAAAGCGTAGGGTTTATTCATCAAATGTTAGTAGATGGGAAGTCACAATTTCAAAAATCGACAGACCCATTTATTTATACTGATCATCCAAGAACTTTTATCGGTTTTAAAGCAGATGGAACACCAGTATTGATGGTTGTTGACGGTCGTGGTAAAACTGCAGCTGAAAAAAATTATGGTGTTTCTTTATTTGAAGGAGCAGAAATAATGAAACTTGCAGGTTGTGTTAATGCTTATAATCTTGATGGTGGAGGTTCTTCAACATTGATTGTTCGTAATAATGAAGGCGGTTTTGATGTTGTGAACCGACCTTCAGATGGTAGTGAACGTTCTACTGGAAATGCTATCTTTTTAGTAATGCGTGATCCTGCAGTTGAAAGTAAATTAGGAAATGCAACTCCCACAACAATCACGATAGAAAGAAAAAATGATGCATATAGTCAAAGCGTTGAAAATCTAACAGTAAAAGTAGATGGAAAAACATATCTAATGGAAGGTAATGCAATAACAATAGAAGGATTAAAAGAAAATACAAGTTATGATGTAGAAATTAGTTATGAGA